>ERZ506905.10-NODE-10-length-269050-cov-37.2101_pt1 | contig 269050 bp, 226 predicted proteins | sample MGYA00513175_ERZ506905 | MGnify/ENA metagenome assembly ERZ506905
ACAAATTTAAATTAAATTTTTTTATTTTTGATTTGACATTTAATAGTTAGTCTTAATAAACAAAAACATATCTATTTTTAAAAAATATTTACATATAAAAGTTTTTATGATATAAAATATATACATTTACTTATATCAAGGAGGATTACATGAAAAAATTAATTATTCTTTCTGCTTTACTTGCAACTCTTGCTGCATGTAATAATTTAGAAAATAATAATCAACAAACTGTTTCTACAACTACAGTTGTAAATACATTAAATTCTACTTCAAATATTTTACAAGGAATAGCAGCTTATAAACAAGGAGATATGATAGGAGCTTATAATGCTTTAAAAAATCTTTCTCCTGCTTCAACAAATTTAGAAACTTACTCTACATATTTAAATGTTCTTCAAAATTTAAATAAAAATCAAGAGTTATTGACAGCTTTAAAATCTGGAAATGAGTATTTTGGTAACTCTAAAGATTATGTTTTAAATTATGCTAAGATACTTACTTCAAAATTTAATGATACAAATACTGCTACTAATGTTTTAGAAAACTATTTAAAATTATATGGAAATAATAGTGAAGTAGAAAAATCCTTAGCTAATATCTATACTAGTGCTGGAGAGGTTGCAAAGGCTGCAGCTTTATTAAAGGAAACAAATTAAAAAATATTTAAAATAAAAAAGGGCTTTATTTATGCCCTTTTGTTTTATAAAGGAGAGATTATGGACAGATTATATTATATAGAATTTTCCCATATAATTATTTTACAAGAAGTTGAAATAGGAATGGAAACAGAAGATGCTTTAATAACAGCTTTAGGTTGCTCATTAAATAAAATTCCAAAAAAATTTTTAACAGATGAGTATTCCTACTACAATGGAAATATCTGTATCTTTAGAAGAAGTAAGGCTGAACTCCTAGTGGCTTTTAGAGAATATAAGGAGAAGATTTTAAAAAATATAGCTGATATAGAGAAAGAGTTAGAAAGTTAAAAATTAGAGTTAATTTATATAATTACCTATAATTTTAGAATGTTTTATCTATAAATTATTCATTTTATTAATTAATAATTATTTTTATAATTTTTATATAATTTTTTCTTATACATCAGCTATTTATCTAGTATTTTTAAAAGCAAACTAAGAGATATTCCACATTACAGAAACTGATTAGCTGTAAGTTTCCTAAATAAAAGAGCAAGTTAGATAGAAATATCACTTGCTCTTTTTATATTCTCTATTTTAACCAAGACATCAAAGCTCTCAACTCTGTTCCCACTCTCTCTAATTCATGAGCCTTTGCTTCCTCTCTTTTCTTCTTTAAAAATGGTTGCCCAGCTCTTGAGTCCTCTAAAAATTCATCAGCAAATTTTCCAGATTGAATATCTCTTAAAACCTCTCTCATCTTCTCTTTTGTTTCAGCTGTAATAATCTTTGGACCTGTTAAGAAATCTCCATACTCAGCTGTATTAGAGATAGAGTGTCTCATCTTAGCCATTCCTCCCTCATACATCAAATCAACTATTAGTTTCATCTCATGTAAACATTCAAAATAAGCATTTACAGGGTCATATCCAGCCTCCCTCAGTACCTCAAATCCACTTTTAATCAGCTCAGTAATTCCTCCACAAAGTACCACTTGCTCTCCAAATAAGTCTGTTTCAGTCTCCTGTTTGAATGTTGTCTCTAAGATTCCAGACCTTCCTCCACCAATTCCAGCTGCCCAAGCTAGAGCTACCTCTTTTGTATCTCCACTGTAATCTTGCTCCACAGCAACTAAGCAAGGAACTCCAACTCCCTCAGTAAATGTTCTTCTCACTAGATGTCCAGGTCCCTTAGGTGCTACCATAAATACATTTACATCTTCAGATGGTACAATTTTCTTAAAATGGATATTAAATCCATGTCCAAATCCTAGATACACTCCCTTTTTTAAATATGGTGCTACCTCATTTTTATACATCTCTCCTTGAGTTTCATCAGGAGTTAAAATCATTACTACATCAGCATCTTTTACAGCCTCACTTGTTTCTTTTACTACAAATCCAGCCTTTTCAGCTTTCTCCCAAGATGGCGACCCCTTTCTCAATCCCACAGTTACATCCATTCCAGAATCTTTTAAATTTAATGAATGGGCATGTCCCTGTGAACCATATCCTAAAACTATTATTTTCTTTCCTCTTAATTTCTCTAAATTACAATCCTCGTTATAATATACTGTTGTTCCTAAAATATTTCCTGCCATATTTAAATCCTCCTAAGTTGTTTTATATTTTAATTATTGTTTTTTTACTCTCTTAAATCTGCTCTACATTTACAACATCTACAATTTTATATACCTGTCTTTGAACTTGATCAAAAATCTCATCATTTCCCTCTAAAGTAAGCAAAACTTTTGCATAACCAGATTGATTACTAAAGTCTACACTCATATTATGAATTAGATAATCTCTCTTATAAAAAAGTGTCATCACTCTTTGTAAAAAAACTTTATTATTTTTACTTACAATTGCTAAGTTAAATTTTCTATTCATAATCCTTCACTCCTCTCAGTCCAATCATATCCTCTGCTGATTTCCCAGCTGGAATCATAGGATATACATTCTCCTCTTTTTTCACAATACAATTTACTAAAATAGGTTCATCACTTTTTAATATCTCATCTATCTTTTCTAAATCCTCTTCACTTTCTAAGGTAACACTTTTTACTCCATAAGCCTCTGCTACCTTTACAAAATCTGGATTAATCTCTAAATTTACCTCTGAGTATCTTCTCTCATGGAATAGTTCCTGCCACTGCCTTACCATTCCCAAATAAGAGTTATTCATTATAAATACTTTTACTGGAAGTTTGTAGGCTTTCAAAAGTATCAACTCTTGAATATTCATCTGAAACCCTCCATCTCCCACTATGCTTATAATCTTTTTATCAGGACAAGCTACCTGAGCTCCTATTGCACTAGGTAGTCCAAATCCCATAGTCCCTCCTCCACCAGATGAGATTATGCTATTGGGATTTCTATAAGTGAGGTGTAAGGCACTCCACATCTGATGCTGTCCCACATCTGTTGCAATTACTCCCTCTCCTTTTAATACTCTATCTATCTCTCTGAGTACTCTTTGAATAGTCAATCCCTCTTTACAATCTGGAACTATTAGAGAGTATCTTCTCTTGAGATACTCCACTCTATCTCTCCATTCACGAATATCTTCTAACTCTATTCTTTTTTCATTCAAAAGAGTTAATACCTTTTTCAGATCTCCCACCAAAGCTATATCAACCTTTTTATTTTTCTCTATCTCTGATGGGTCAATGTCTATGTGAATAATCTTAGCATTGGGACAAAATTTTTCAATATTTCCTGTAATTCTATCATCAAACCTAAATCCCATTCCAATTATCAAATCAGCCTCTAATGTAGCTATATTAGCTGCTGCTGTCCCATGCATTCCCAACATTCCTAAAAAAAGATTTTTATCTCCTGGATAAGCTCCCAGTCCCAAAAGAGTGGAAGTTACTGGTATCTGTAATCTCTCTACAAACTCTCTAAACTCCTCTGCTCCCTTTGAATGAATTACCCCAGCCCCACTTATAATCAGTGGTTTTTTAGAGTTCTCTATCAACTTTATTCCCTCATCTAACTTGGACAAATCCTCTTGATACCCTCTCTCATATCCAGATAAATCCATCTCTTCTGAATATAGCTCCTCAAATCTTTCTACCTCTATCTTTTCTAATTGTATATCTCTAGGAAAATCTATTAATATAGGTCCAGGTCTTCCACTTTTGGCTATGTGATAAGCCTCTTTTACAATTTGTGGTATCTCCTCAATAGAGAGTATTTGGTAGTTACTCTTAGTTATTGGAAGTGTTATATTTACTATATCTGTCTCTTGAAATGAATCTCTTCCTAGCATTGCTCTATTTACCTGTCCAGTGATAGCCAGTATTGGAATAGAATCCATAAAGGCTGTCATTATCCCTGTTACTAAATTAGTAGCTCCTGGACCAGAAGTGGCAATACACACTCCCACTTCTCCACTAGCTCTAGCATAGCCATCAGCCTCATGTACTGCTCCCTGCTCATGTCTTGATAGATAGTGTTTTATTCCTTCAAATGAGTATATCTCATCATATATAGGGATTACACTTCCTCCTGGATATCCAAAGATATCCTTTACTCCCAATCTTTTTAAACACTCCAATAATACCCTAGCCCCTGTAATCTCTCTCTCTTTCATAGTTTTCCTCTCATTCCCCAAAAATTTCTACTGCTCCCCTATCTGCTGATGAAACATTTAAAGCATATTTCTTTAAATATCCTTTAGCCTTAGATTGAAATTTTGGAAGTTTCTCTCTTCTTAATTCTAACTCTTTATCATCTACTAAAAGTTCTATTTTTCTATTTGGAATATCTATAAGTATTCTATCTCCATTTTCTACTAGAGCAATGTTTCCTCCGCTAGCTGCTTCTGGAGAGATATGCCCTATAGATGCTCCCCTTGTAGCTCCTGAAAATCTTCCATCTGTTATTAGAGCTACATCTTTATCCAATCCCATTCCTCCTAATAGTGAAGTAGGTGTCAACATCTCTCTCATTCCTGGTCCACCCTTTGGTCCCTCATAACGAATTACTAATACATCTCCCTTTTCTATCTCTTTATTTAAGATTGATTTTACACACTCCTCTTCACTATCGAATACCTTTGCTTTCCCCTCATGTTTTAACATATTCTCTGCTACTGCTCCAGCTTTCACTATACAACCATTTGGAGCTAGATTTCCTTTTAATACAGCTATTCCCCCTGTATTGTATGCTGGTCTATCCCAAGGTTTTATTACATTTTCATCATAGATTACTGCTCTATCCACTATCTCCCCTTGAGTTTTTAGAGCCACAGTTGGAGTATCTAGATGCAATAGATTATTTTCAGCTAATCTTTTTAATACTCCACTTACTCCCCCAGCATTGTATAAATCCTCTATATGATAATCACTTGCTGGTGCTAGTTTACACACCTGTTTTGTTTTATTAGAAATTCTATCAAAATCCTCTAAAGTCAATCCCACACCAGCCTCATGTGCTATTGCTGTAAGATGAAGAGCTGTGTTAGATGAACCTCCTAGTGCCATATCCAGAGCCACTGCATTTTCAAAACTCTCTCTAGTCAGTATATCCAGTGGTTTTAAGTCCTTTTCTAAAAGTTTCATTATCTGCTCTCCACTACTTTTTGCCAACCTTATTCTCTCTGAATATACAGCTGGTACTGTTCCATTTCCAGGAAGAGCCATTCCCAAACATTCTGTTAAACAGTTCATAGTATTTGCTGTAAACATTCCTGAACATGAACCACAAGTTGGACAGCTTCTATTCTCTATCTCCTTTAGCTCCTCCTCATCTATCTTTTGAGAGGTAAAGCTTCCCACTGCTTCAAATGTACTGCTCAAGCTTATCTTTCTTCCTCTATGTGTCCCAGCTAACATAGGTCCACCACTTACAAATATACTTGGAATATTTAATCTAGCTGCTGCTATTAACATTCCTGGCACTACCTTATCACAATTTGGGATAAATACCATAGCATCAAAGGGAGTTGACATTCCCATAATCTCCACTGAATCAGCTATTAGATTTCTTGAAACTAAGGAGTATTTCATTCCCTCGTGGTTCATTGCCAATCCATCACATACACCTATTGTATTAAACTCCATTGGTATTCCCCCAGCATTTCTTATCCCATCTTTCACTGCTTGAACTAGTTGTTTTAGATGCATATGCCCTGGAATAACCTCGTTATATGAATTAGCTATACCAATCAATGGCTTTTTTAACTCCTCATCTGTCAGCCCCAAAGCTTTTAATAGTGAACGGTGTGGTGTTCTTGTTACTCCCTTTGTCAAATTCTCACTTCTCATTATTTATCCCCCTGTGTTTTAAATTTTTATAAAAAAAAGAGACTCAACGGTATCATCCATTGAATCTCTCATAAAAGTCTTTTATTTATAATAATTTTGAAAACCTAACGCAATTTTACTTTTAACATCTTAATAAGCATTTCAGGTAGCACAAAAATATTATTAGAAACTTTTAACTCATTCAATAGATGATTAATAGAACTAATAATTATTATTATACATATTATGCTTATTATTATGTTAGTTAAAATTAACATCAGCTTTCCTCCTTTTTTCAATCTTATTTTCAATAATATTATCAAAATTTTCTTTTTTTGTAAAATATATATTTTATATAATCAATATTTTAAAATAATATTTTATCAATCTTGCTTTAGCTTCTGAGTTTTTTAAAAATTTATTTCCACTATTTATGTTTTTAATAATACACAATTAAAAATTATTTTTCATCAAAAAATACTTAAAATTTAATATTTTACCCCTAGACAATATTAAAAAAAGTGATAAAATATCTAATGAGAGAATATTAATTTTTAAGTGGAGGGTTTATGTTTGGAGTTATTAATTATGAAATGTTTTTGACTTCTAGTATTATTTTAGCTTTGATACCAGGGAGTGATACTATGTTTATACTGGGACAAGCTATATCCAATAGTATCAAGTCTGGTAAGTATTCTGCTTTTGGAATTTGTTCTGGGCTTATAGTTCATACTTTTTTAGCAGCCTTTGGACTTTCTTTGTTACTAAAAAATTCTGTAACAGCTTTTAATCTTATAAAGTTTTTAGGAGCTATGTATCTTGTATATATGGGGATTAAAAGTATAAAATCTAAAGATATGCTTGCTGTTAATCAGGGGAAAAAGAAAAGAGAAGATTTAAAAAAGGCTTTCTTTCAAGGATTGGTTACTAATCTTTTGAATCCTAAGATAATTCTATTTTTCTTAGCTTTTTTACCACAATTTATAGACACAAATAATACTTATGGAATGGTGCCTTTTGTTTTATTAGGGCTAACTTCAACTATTATCTCTGGGATTTGGTATATATCTCTATCTATTTTTGCTTCTTTTATAGCAACTTTCCTAAAGAGAAATAAAAACTTTGGAAAAATAGTAAACAAACTTTCTGGAACAATTTTTATTATCTTAGGAATAAATCTTCTTAGAGTAAAAAATAGTTAAAAATATCTTAATAATATGAAAGGACTATTGTAAACTCTTAAATTGAAATCAAAAATAAAACAGTTTAACAATATAAAAGGACAATATTATATTTTATAAAAAATTCTGAGAATTACGAAGATTGAGAAGAATAAATAGAGCAAGTCAGCGAAAGTGAACGCTAAAAAACACAATAAACCAAAGGTTTAACCCTTGTGTTTTTAGTGAACTAAGCCTACTTGCTCTTTATTCTTTGAACAAAAGTAATTCTTGAATTTTTTAACTTCTTAGATTATAGAATAATTCTTAAGTTATTTTATAAAAATTTTTCTAACTCCTCTTTTAATTTCTCTTTATTTATCAAATGTATAGTTGAAATTCCTAATTTTTCTGCTCCTTCAGTATTTGCTAAAGTATCATCTATAAATAGAGTTTCCTCAGGATTTAAATTATATTTTTTCAATAGCTCCTCATAGATTTCCTTTTCAGGCTTTAACAGTTTTACATCATAGGATACAACTTTTCCATCAAAATACTTTTTAAATTCACACTTTCTCTCTATCTCTAAAAAAGCCTCTCTGTGAAAATTAGAAAGAATATATAATTTATACCCCTTTTCTTTTAATTTTGGTAATAATTTTAAATTCTCTTCAATAGGAAACAGTACCCCTTGTATATTCTCTTTAAAAAGTTTTTCTATGTTCTCTTTCTCCTCTGGTAAATCCTTTGTAAAAATCTTTATAGCCTCATCATACTCTAATGTTCCTCTATCTAAATCTTGCCACTCTTGCTCTTTAAATACTCTTTTATAGAATCTATCTTGATTTTTCTCAGCTACAAATTCAGAGATAAATCTCTCTGGACTATACTCTATCAACACATTTCCCAAATCAAAAATAATATTTTTTATCATTTTCCCTCCTATTTATCCTTATCAAATATTAAAACATCTTTTTTTATAAACTCCCCAGGAGCCATACCAAGATATTTTTTAAACACAGTACAAAAATGTTTGTAATCACTAAATCCAACTTTTTCAGAGATTTCATACATTTTTAAATCCTCTTTTACAAGAAGTTTCATAGCTTTCTGCACCCTATATTTATTCAATATCTCTAAAAAAGTTTCCTCCAGTTCCTCTTTAAACTTTCTGCTGAGATAACCTGAACTCACTCCCAATTCATCTGCAATCTCAATAATACTTATCTTCTCATTATATCTATTTTGAATTTTTTGTAAAGCTTTATACACATATTTATTTTTAGTCTGAGCTTTCTCAAAACAGATATTTATATTAAAAAATTCCAATTCCTCTTTAGTTTTACTAACTTTCTCCAAAACCTCAAGATTTTTCTTATTTTCCAACTTTTGCTTTACCTTGTCTAATGCTTTATAGAGTAACTCCTCATCTAGTGGCTTTAAAAGATACTCCACTACACCAATATTTATCCCCTCTTTAGCATATTCAAACTCTCCATAACTAGTTAATAAAATTGATTCAAAAACTATATTTTCACTTTGACACCTTTTTATCATTTCCAATCCATTTAAATTAGGCATCTTTATATCTGTAATAACCAAATCTGGTTTAAGCTCTCTTATTTTTTCCAATCCATCTAATCCATTTATAGCTTCCCCCACTATATTACAATCTTTTTCTATCCAATCTATAGTATTTATTAGTCCCTTTCTAATAATCTCCTCATCTTCTACTATCAATACTCTTATCATCTTGCCTCCATTCCAATTTAAATGGAATCTCTATTCCTATATAAGTTCCCCTATTAGAGGAGCTCCTTATATTTAAGCCATACTCTTTCCCATATAACAACTCTATTCTTCTTTGAACATTATACATTCCAATATGCTCTTTTAAGCTTAAATTTCTTTTTAAAAGTTTCTCCTTTAAAAGTTTTAGCTCTTGCTTTTCTATTCCCTTACCATTATCGAAAATTCCTATCTGAATTCTCTCTCTCTTCTGCTTAATCTTAATTAATATTTTAAACTCTTTCTCTTGAATATATCCGTGTTTAATAGAGTTTTCAACTATTGGTTGAATAATTAGTTTAGGTGTTAAATATTCTAAAAATCTCTCCTCTACATCTATAGAATATGAAAACTTATCCCCAAATCTTATCTTTTGAATTTCTAAATAGTTTTTTATATAGAAAATCTCCCTCTCTATTTTTACTTCTGAACTTTTATTTTCTATGCTAAATCTCAAGATTGATGCCATATTAATAATTATCTTATTAGCCATTTTTTTATCTAAATGAATAGTATACCTCAACATCTCCAATGTATTAAAAAGAAAGTGGGGATTAAATTGACTCTCTAGCTGTTTTATCTCTGTAACTATACTATGTGTTGCTTCCTCTTTATTTTTTTCTATCAATCTTTTTATATCTAAAAGCATCTGATTATAAGTATCACCTATTATCTCAAACTCATCATTAGATTTTATATTTATCTGAGTATCCAAATCTCCTGTTTCTATATTTTTTATTGCCTTTATTATCTCTTCAATTGTTTTAGTCTTTTTTAAAGCAATATTTTTAGCAACCTTTGACATAAAAATTACAAGAAAAATGAAAACAATAGTTATATAAATAAAACTCTCTATAAAATTATCTATAATATATTCAGTAGAAGATATACAATATACATCTATATTTGAATAAAAAACCTCTTGCTTAGAAATATAGTATTTTCTTCCCCTATATTTCAGATAATTTTTTTTCTCTCTAAACTCTTTCTTTAATTTATCTAAGGAATCTTTAAAATTGGCATTATTAGTTGAGATAACATTATTATATTTATCTGTTAAAACTACACCAAAATTTTCAGAATCTCCCATTATCTTTTCAAAATTTTTATCTAACATATGATAAACCAAATAACCTATAATCTCATTATTATTTTTTATAGGTTTCCCAACAGAAAAATTACTTACATTTCCCTCTCTAAAATATAGCTTTCCTACATAATTTATAGTCTTTTCATTATTAGATAACATTCTGTAAAAGAGCCCCCAAATATATCCATTACTACTCCCTAGAAACTCTGCATTGGTCATTAAGATATTTATATTTTTATCATATAGTACAAATTTACCATCAATTTCAAGATTTAGAGGACTTTTGTATAGAAGCTCGTAAGCTTTTTCATTGATCTCATCATCAAGTATTACCTTTTTTAAAATCTCATCCTTGCTCAATCTATCAATTTCATTATATACCTTTGAAATTATTTCATCTGTTTGCTGAGATAAATTTTTTAAATTGTTATTATTATTATTTACCATTGCTCTATAACTTAGGTAATATATCATTCCATAACCTATAAGAGCAGTAAAAATAATAGGAATGAGTGAATAGAAAATTAAAATCTTTTTCATCTGCTCTTTAAAACTGACAAATTTCTTATTTCCCATTACAATCATTCCTTTTTATTTTTATTTTATCACTATTTTATTTAAATTTCTAGCAATTAAATATTTACATTTTTTCCACCAGTTACTTTAAAGAAAATTAGAAGAGATACAACTGTTGTTAAAGTCAAAATTGTAGATAGTGCTGCTGCTGTACCATAACTTGCTCTAATTACCTCAGTATATATAGATACTGGCATTGTCCTAGTAAATCCTGTATATAAAATAACTGAAGAACTCAATTCATTTATTACTGTTATCCAACTTAGTATAGCTCCTGATAATACCCCTGGTAACATCATTATTGAAGTTACTTTAAAAAATGTTTTCACTGGAGAACAACCTAAACTAATTGAAGCCTCTTCCAAGCTTGGACTTATTTGATATAGTATTGCTGCTGCTGACCTCAATGTGTAAGGTAATCTTCTTATTACAAATGAGATTACTATTATAGCTGCTGTACCACTTAGTAATAGTGGCTTACTATTAAAAGCTAAAAGAAGAGTGATACCAATTACAGACCCTGGAATAATATATGGAAACATTGTCATTGTATCTATTATTCCTGTTAAAACATTTCTTTTTCTTGTAGAAATATAGGCTATAAACATTCCCAAGAAAATTATAATTACTATTGCTATTATTCCATATAGATAAGTATTAAATATAGCATTTCCCATTCTAGAAAAGACTTTCTCATAGCTTTCCAACGAAAACTCTGGAACAAACATCGAACCTTTTGTTTTTAAGAAAGAAGTATATACTACTGTAATTTGTGGAATTATTGATAAGAATACTACTAAATATATAAATATATGCATCAATACTCCCTTTACTCCTTTTAACTCCTTTGCTTGCATAGGTCTTAAAGAGCTCATAACAAAAGATTTCTTATTTACTATATATTTTTGTCCTAAAAATAACAAGATAGTTATAAATACTAAAACTGTTGCCATTGCTGCAGCAAAGTTAGCATTTCCACCCATTTCTCCTACAAACTCAGAATATATCAAAACTGGCATAACATTATACCCTTCTCCTATTAACATAGGAGTACCAAAGTCTGCCATAGCATTCATAAATACCAAAAGTCCTCCTGACATAAGAGTAGGTAAAATTAGAGGCATTATAATAGTGCAAACTTTCTTAATTGTTGTACAACCTAAGCTTTCTGCTGCTTCACTTAATGAAACATCTATTTTTTTTAGAGCTCCTGAAACATATAGATAGATAAATGGATATAGTTTTAATGTAAAAACTAATAGTATTCCTGTAAATCCATATATTGTAGGAAGATTTATCCCCAAAATATCTCTAAAAAACTCTGTAACAACTCCACTTCTTCCACATAGCAAAACCCAAGAGTAAGCTCCTATAAATGGTGGAGATAACATAGAGATAATAATCAATACCTCCACTAAACCTTTTAATTTTACTTTATAAGCAGACATAAAATAAGCCATAGGAACTCCAATAACAATAGCCAGTACTGTTACACAAGAAGTTACCTTAAAACTATTTAAAAGTCCTTGATAATAATACTTTCTTGAAAAAAATCTTACAAAGTTTGTTAAGCTCCACTCATTTGTTATAGGGTCTTTAAAACCACTAATGAATAAAGAGAATAATGGATATATTAAAAATAGTGTAAAAATAAGGGCTATTATTAAAGTTACACTTGTCCAAAAATCCCATTTAAACTTTCTATTTAACATACACCTCAACTCCTTTTATTAAACTCTTTTCTCCATCAGAAGTAAAGATATTTATTTTTTTAGAGTTTGGTTTTAAATATAATTTATCTCCTACACCATATATTTTTGTAGCCTGTCCTATATCTTGAGAAAATTCCAATGCTGGCATATTTTCTACTATATCATCTTTTAAAGCTTCTATCTCATATGTATTATACTTTCCTAAAAAAGTACTTGTCTTTATCTCCATTTCTAGCCCTTCTCCACTTTCATGCACTATTGAAAACTCCTCTGGACGAATTGCTACTATAACTTCTTGATTATCTTTCACTTCATCAACTAAATTTTCCATCTCAATTTCATAACCACTTTTAAATACAACAAATTTTTTACCCTCTCTTATTTTTAAATACCCTCTAAAAAGATTAGAATATCCTATAAAAGTAGCTACAAACTGGTTGTATGGTCTTGTATATATATCATGTGGAGTTCCTAGTTGTTGAATTACTCCTCTATTGATAACAGCTATTCTATCAGAAATAGCCAAAGCTTCCTCTTGGTCATGTGTTACATATACAGTTGTTATTCCAACTTTCTTTTGTACATCTCTTATAGCAGAACGCATCTCCAATCTCAACTTAGCATCTAAGTTTGAAAGAGGCTCATCCATAAGTAAAACACTTGGATGAATTACAATAGCTCTAGCTAGAGCAACCCTTTGTTGTTGTCCTCCTGATAATCTCTCTGGCAATCTCTCTTGATACTCTGAAATTTTTACAACATCTAATATTTTATCCACTTTTTCTTTAATCTCATCTTTATTAATTTTTCTTAATTTTAGTCCATATTCCACATTTTCTCTAACAGTCATATGTGGGAAGATAGCATAGCTTTGGAATACCATTCCTATATTTCTTTTATGTGCAGGGACATCATTTATACACTTATCATCAAAATATATTTTTCCTCCCTCTATACTATTAAATCCTGCTATCATTCTTAGTAGGGTAGTTTTACCACAACCAGATGGTCCTAACAGTGTAAAAAACTCTCCATTTTTTATATTTACTGTCATTCCTGGTATAATTGTATTATCTCCAAATTTTTTTATAACATTATCCACATTTATTGCTACACTCATCTTTACACCTCTCTCTATCTTAAATAAAAAGTGTCCATTTATTGCTATTTTTCAAGTTTATAAATGGACACTAGCTCAATACTTATTTTGTATAGATATCTTTAAATTTATCTAACCATACTGCTTTTTGAGATTTTACAACTTCAAGGTCATCTTCTATTACATTTATATCCTCTAATTTCTTCAATCCTTTTCCTGGCTCAACATCTTTTCTTATACTTCTTCTATTTAATTGAGCTGTAATCATACTTTGTGCCTCTTTACCAGTTAAGAAATCTACAAATAATTTTGCATTTTCTAAGTTTTTACAATTTTTTACTATATATACACCATCAGGTTTTACTATTACTCCCTCTTCCATATAAACTACTTCTACTGGAGCATCAGAGTTTACATATTTTACTGCTCCCTCTTCAAATGTCAATCCCACTGTATACTCTCCATCTGCAACTCCTTTATATACAGCTGAAGAACCAGAAAGTAAAGTATAGTTTAAATTATCCATTAATTTTTCTACATAAGACCAACCATTATCTGGATTTCCATTTCCCATTGCATATAGCATATTTACTAAATGTTCAAAAGATGATGAAGATTTAGCTGGATCAGAAAAAGCTATTTTTCCTTTTAAAGCTGGATTTAATAAATCTTGATATCCTTCTATTTTGATATCTCCTATAAGATTTTTATTTACCATAATTACACTTGGTACTGCTGTAAATCTTGTCATATTTCCTTCTACATTTTTATAACTATCATAGAAAGCTTCTTCATTTTTAGAAGTATATGGTAAGAAATAATCTTTTATTGGCTCTACTGTTGTTATAGTTCCTCCCCATAGTACATCAGCTAATGGATTATCCTTTTCTGATTCGATTCTCTTCATTAATTCTCCAGTTCCTGCTGCTATTACCTCTACTGATACTCCATATTTTACTTCAAACTCTTTTACCAATGGATCTATAAATTCTAATGGATGTGGACAATATACTGTCAATTTTTTTGTATTTTCAGTAGTTTCTACTTCCTTTTCTCCTCCACAACCTATTAAAAATATAGACATCATAATTCCAATTAATCCTAAAAATAATTTTTTCATTTTACTCCCTCCTTATTTTTTTTCTTAATAAGAGAATACCTTATACCTTCTTTTTTATCAATACTATTTTATGCTATTTTATACTTAAAACTTACCTTTTTATCTTTTTAAAAACAAAATAAAAAGGAACTAATGTAAACCCTTAAGTTACAATAGTTCCCTCTTCTATTTTATTATATATTTTCTAAGGCTCTAGCTATATCTTTCAATATATCCTCTACATTTTCTATTCCCACATTCAATCTAACTGCTTCAGGTAAAACACCAGCTTTTATTTGGTCCTCTTCTGATAGTTGTCTATGTGTTGTACTAGCTGGATGTAATACACAAGTACGAGAATCTCCCACGTGAATTACACTTCTTATCCAAGTAAGCTCCTTTATAAATCTCTCTGCTCCCTCTCTTCCACCTTTGACACCTAGTAATATAACTCCACTTCCCCCTTTAGGTAGATACTTTTTAGCATTTTCATATGAATAACTGCTCTCTAACTTAGGATAATTTACCCACTCTATCTTCTCATGATTTTCTAAAAATTTTGCAACTTTTAAAGCATTTTCACTATGTCTTTCCATTCTTAGATGTAGTGTTTCCAATCCTCTCAAGAAAAGAAAAGCATTAAAAGGATTTAGACAAGCTCCAAAATCTCTCAATAAAGTTACCCTAGCCCTTGTTATATATGCAGCTTTTCCAAAATCTTTCCAATAACTTAAGTTATGGTAAGCTGAATCTGGCTCTACAAGGTCTGGAAACTTTCCATTGTCCCAATTAAAATTTCCACCATCTACAATAACTCCACCCAATGCTGCCCCTTGTCCATCTATATATTTTGTAGCTGAATGAGTTACTATATTTACTCCATATTCAATAGGATTACATAGATATGGAGAAGCTAGAGTGTTATCTACTATAACAGGAACTCCCTTCTCTTTCCCTACTCTCACAAGCTTTTCAAAATCTATTACATTCATCTCTGGATTTCCCAAAGTTTCTCCAAAAAGCACCTTTGTATTCTCTTGAAAAGCTGCTTTTATCTCCTCTTCTGAAGCCTCTGGAGAAACAAAAGTAGCAGTTATTCCATATTTTTTCAAAGTAGATTTAAATAGATTAGCTGTTCCCCCATATATAGTTGCTAGAGATACTATATGGTCACCGCAACCACATATATTCAAAATAGCTGTTACATTGGCTGCTTGTCCTGAAGCTAGTGCCAAAGCTCCCACACCTTTTTCTAGCTGTGCTATCTTTTCTTCAAAGGCTGTAACTGTTGGATTTCCTATTCTTGAATACATATACCCATCTCTTTTTAAGTCAAATAGCTCTGCTAAAACCTCTGGAGAGTTGTAGTCATAAGTTGTAGTCTGATATATTGGATATACTCTTGGTTGCCCCTCAGTAAACTCTCCACTCCCTTGTACAAGTTGTGTTTCAATTTTAAATTCCTCTCTGCTCATAAAATCCCTCCTGTTTTGTTTATATAAAAAAAATCTCTATTACCATCAAGTAATAGAGATTGATATACTTTAATATCAGCCATCTGTCTGGAATTAGCACCACATCTTTTGATAGGTTGCTGAAACGTCATAGAGCCAGTCTCTCGGTTTCTCTTGATGGTTTGTTATTTTTTATTTCTTTGTTGAAAATGATTATATACCTTTCCTTTTCTTTTGTCAATAATTTTTTCTAATATTATTTTACCTTTTTAAATTCTTCTAAAAATTCTTTTATATACATGATTACTTCTTTTAGCATCTCTTTTCCAAATTCTTCACAAGATTCAATTGGATCTAAATTTCCAATCCATCCATCTTCAATAATATCTTTTGTATTCTTTATTATCTTTACACTTCCATTTTTAAATTTGGCATCTATTGAATTTTGATAAATTATATTAGAGGATATATTTTTTATATTTTGAGGTTTTACTTTTTCAAGTTTAATAATGCTTTTATCTATTGCCATAATAGCACTTGTTTCTTGTTTATCCCCATGTCCTCCTCTATATTTAGGATTTAATTCTCCAGCTAATCTCCACCAATCAATTACAGCTAATTGAATATCTTTAGATAAAAGTGTCAAAGCATCTTCAATAGCAGGAGTATTTCCTCCATGTCCATTTATTATTAATAATTTTTTCATACCATCTTCTTTTAATTTTTTAACTATTCTATATATTATTCCAAATAAAATATCATATCCTAAATCAATTGAACCGGGAAAATCTGTATGATATGGACAAACTCCATATGGTATAGGAGGTAATAAGATTATATTTTCTACCTTTTCTATTTCTTCACAGATATATTTAGGAATCAAAAAATCTGTCCCTAAAACTCCATGGGAACCATGTTGCTCTATACTTCCAATAGGCAATATAAACACTGGATTATCAGAAATTTTTTCTTTTAATTCTAGCCAAGATAAATTTTCTAATTTCATAAACTACTCTCCAAAATATTTTTTTACTAGATTATCTAATTCTCCTGATTTTTTCATTTTTTCTATTTCTTGATTTACTTTTTCTCTTAATTCATCGCTTCCTTTAGGAAAAACAATTGCAATTCCTTTACTTTCATTATCTTCAACTCTTCCAATTTCATATAATTTAGGATTATTTGCTAAGTATTCATTTTTTACTTCACTAGATATGATAATTGCATCTATTTTTTCTTGGTTTAAATCTAATATTGCACCAGTAAAAGAGTTATATGATACCACTTTAGCCCCTTCAATATTCTTAGCTAAATTTTCTTGTAAAGTTCCTATCTGTACACCTATTTTTTTATTTTTTAAGTCTTCAACACTAGCTATTGGATTATCTTTGTTAGCTATAGCCATTTGTTTCCCTACATAATATCTTTCTGAAAAATCTACATATTTTTTTCTCTCATCTGTAGGTGTTAATCCTGTTAAGACATCAACTTTTCCTGATTGAAGTGCAGAGATTAAACCATCAAAACTCATATTTGTATATTCTATTTTATAACCCAAATTTTCAAAAATTTTAAATACAACATCTATTGAAAATCCTGTCACTTTACCATTTTCTAAATACTCATATGGTTTATACTCAGCATTTCCTCCTATTCTTATTATATTCTCATTTGTTTCCTCTTTTTTTCCACAAGAAACAAATAAAAAAATTGTAAATAATAATGCTAATACTTTTTTCATCTTTCTTCCTCCATATTTTATATATAAAATTATTTTTTTATTATATTCTTTTTTATAAAAAAATAACATACACTTTTTTTATATAATAATTATATTTTAATTAAATAATAAATATAATTACTTTTAAATTTTTATATTATCTTAACTCTAGTTCCCCTCTCTCCAGAGATAGCCTTCTCCACCTGCAGTTTTCTATCAATTCTTACCTTTAAATCCTCAAGGTGTGTAATTATTCCTATCTTAATATTTTCCTCTCTTCTAATATTTTCAATAGCTTCCATAACCTTATCCAGAAGCTTACTGTCCAAGCTACCAAATCCCTCATCTAAGAAGAAAAACTCTAGTGGAATCTTACCTTTTAGTTGTAGTTGTTTAGAAAGGGCAAGGGCAAGACATAGTGAAACAACAAATATCTCTCCACCAGAAAGAGTTCCTACCTTTCTTTTGATACCATCATTAAACATATCTATCACATAGAAGTTACACTCATCATCTGTATATAGCTTGTATCTTCCATTGGTAATTCTAGTGATATAGTGAGATGCATTTTCAATGACACCTTTCAATTTCTTAGTAGTTAAGAAGTTGACAAAGCCACCTTTACTAAACTTCTTATACAAGTCCTCAGCCATTGCTCTTTTTCTTCTAATCTCTTTCTGCTCTTTTCTCTTCTCCTTAGAGTCAGCAAGTTGAGTTTTTTGTAGAGCAATATCACTAGAAATTTGCTCTATTCTCTGATAAGTATCTAATATCTCTTGGTTCAATCTCTCTTTTAATTGTGAAATCTCTTCCCAAAGCTCAATAGAAAAATCTTTTCCCTGCACTCTGCTCTCCAAATCTCTTAAAAGAACATTTACCTCTTTCCAGTTCTCCTCATAACTCTCTATCTTTTGAGAGTACTCTCTCTCTTCTAATACAGATATATAGCTATCTCTTACCTCTTCTACTGTCATAAAGTGATATTTAGAGATAAGCTCCTCAATAGTTTTATTTAGCTCCTCTATTTGAGAGTTTACACTATCTCTCTTCACTTGATAACTATTTATTCCCAATCTTATCTTCTCTAATCTATCTTTTATCTCTACTATTTGAGAGTCATTTTTAGCTATTATCTTATTTATAGAAACTATCTCTTCCTCATACTTTCTTATCTTTTGATAGTTTGCCTTTAGCTCATCTCTTCTTTTTTCTAGCTCCTCTTTTCTCTCATCTACAAAGCTCTCTCCTAATCTAGCTATACTCTTCTTAAGACTAGCTTTTCTGATACTGTGCTCATCTATCTCAGCTAGATACTCTTGTAGTCTACTCTCTGATTTCTCTATATTTTTCTGAGTATTTTTACACTTCTCTTTCAGTTGAATAACTATGCTATTTACTCTCTCTTTCTCCTTTGTAAGAGCCTCTAGTCTTCTCTCTTCCTCTCTATATTCCTCTATCAATCTATCTTTATCTGAGATTATCTCTTGATAATAGGATTCATCTACAACTCTTTCCTTGTAGATAACCTCTAATCTTTCAATACTCTCCTTAAGAGACAGAATACTTCCACTTATCTTTCCTATATCAGCTATATTTGAAGATTTTTTCTCACTAGCTTTTTTCAAATCCCACTGAATTTTTTCTATATCCTCACTGCTATTATGCTCTATCTTATTGTGATGAATAGACCCACATACAGGGCAAGGCTCTCCCTCTTTTAGCTCCTTAGCCAACTCATAAGCAAGGTTCTCCCTTCTCTTCTCCTCTAGTATTTCCAGTTGAGAGTCTATATCTCTCTCCTCTTCCTTCAGTAGCTCTAGCTTTCTCTCTAGCTCCCCTAGTCTAAGTAGGTACTCCTCTTTTTGAGATTTTTTCTCTCTATAATCTCTAATAACTCTTTGATACTCCTCTATCTCATCTCTATAGTTACTCAGATTCTCCCTTGATACCTCTGGAAGATTAGCTAACTCCCTCTCCTTTTCCTCTAATTCATTGGTATTATTAGCTAGCTCTTGAGTATGTATCCCTATCTCTTTTTGAATTTCTTCCAGATTTCTCTTAGCTCTCTCTAGCCCTTTTTCCACATATTCAAGGTTTCCCTTATAGCCAATGACTTCGTTAAGGGTATCCTCCTCTGACTTATCAAAATATATTTGAGATTTCTCTATCTCCTTTTTGGAAATCTCCTCTTTTTGTACTTTCGTATCCTCTTCTAGCTTTTTAATACCCTTTTGATATTGTACCTCTTGAGTTTCTAGCTCCCTTAACTGATTCTCTACCTTTCTTTTCTCCCCTTGAGATGCCTCCAATTTTTCAATATACTCTCTTATCTCATTGGCATTTCTTCCCTTAGTCAGTTGAGTTCTGATATACTCTATACTCTCTTCTTCTAGCTCTAATCTGCTCTTTCTCTCTAGTTGCTCATTATATTTTTCTATCTCTTCCTTAAGATTTTTCAATTCATAGTATCTTTTCTCAATCTCTTTATGTTCTTTAGTTTTTCTCTCTACCTCTTCTACTATGTTACTCTTCTCTTTTTCTAGCTCCTCTATCTTTTCAGCAGTTACATCTACTAGCTCTGCTAACTCTTCCTCTAGCTCCTCATCTTTTTTCTTCCAAAAATCCATCTCTTTTTTCATCTTATCTTGAAGAGCTTTTCCATATTTCTCCATAGCAAATATTTTCTCTAGCATCTCTCTTTTATCTGCACCCTTTAGCTTTACAAACTCACTAAATTTTCCTTGAGGTAGTACCACTGTTCTTGTAAAGTCATCATCAGACAATCCAAAATCCTCAGCTATTATTTTTTCCAATTTTTTTATTGAATCAGCTACTATCTCCCCATTTTTTCTAAGGATAGTCTCCTTCTCTTTTAATACTTCCTCTCCCTTACTCTTCCCTAGAGCATACTTTCTACTTACCTCATAGATATCCTCATCTAAAGCAAATTTAAAATATACCTCCATCTTCTTAGAAGAGGTATTCAAAAAGTTTTTCAAGCTTTTACTATCTTGGTCTAACTCAGCAGTTCTTGGAATTTTTCCATATAGTGAGAATATCATAGCATCTAGTATTGTAGATTTTCCACTTCCTGTCTCTCCAAAAATTCCAAACAATCCATTTTCACATAGTTTTTCAAAATTTATTACCTGCTTTTCCTTATAGCTTTGTAATCCCTCTATCTCTAATAACAGTGGTCTCATTACTCCTCCCCCTCTACTAGTCTCATAAATAGCTCTACCATCTCTTCACTTGGCTCTATTCCATCAAACTTTTTATAGTACTCCTTAAAACTCTCCTTGATATCTAGCTCTCCATTTTCATAGTAAGTGATATTCTCTTCCTCATTTTCATCTACATATTTCACATCTATCTCTACAATATTCTTATTCTTACGAAGTTCCCTTATCTCACTACTAGCTAGATACCTATCAGTAACGATTTTAAGATATACCCACTCCTGCACACCTACAAGAGATTGAGATAATTCAAGAGCTTTATCTATCCCCTCTACCTCATATTTTTTTATAGGCTTATAGTTCTCTAGCTCTATCTCTCTTATCTCTGTATCTAAATCTCCCTTTACATCAGCTAAGAATATTTTTTTCTTGTATCTATTCTCTGTAACCCTATACTCTATTGGAGAACCAGAGTAACAAGCTCTTTTTCTACTGTACTTCATAGGTTTATGTATATGTCCCAGAGCTATATAGTCCACCTCTGGTAAATCCTCTAAGTCCACTCCCTTACTTCCACCTAGCTCTGCCTCTCTCTCATCTCCATCTCCTACACTTCCCATTATGAAAAGATGTGCCATTATGATTTTAGGGATATTTTCACTTTCTACCTCCACTACCCCTCTCTTTAGAAGAGCTCCTATCTTTTCAGAGTAAGTTAAATCTCCATCTATGCTCTCTCCTAGCTCCTCCTCTTTTTCAGCCAAAAGATTTTTGTATATCTCATCTAAATAGGCTTCACTTACATATGGTAGGGAGTAAAGAAATGCTCTCTCTCCCCCAATATTTAGAATTAGTCCCCCCTCAGTTGCCCTTTCTACTTGAAATTGTCCATACTCTCCTATCTCCTTTACCTCTAAAGGGTTTTCATAGATGATAATTCCAAAATCCTTAGCTAAATTCTTAGAAGCTACCAATCTCTCTGCACTGTCGTGGTTTCCAGGAATTATAACAATGGCTCTCTTCCCAAAGTTAGAAATCTTTTTCATAGCATCAAAAAATAGCTTTTCAGCCTCTGAGCTTGGAGATGGTGTGTCAAATATATCTCCAGCTATTAAGATAAGTTTTGGATTTTTATCTGTAACTATCTTTTCCAATGTATCTATAAAGAGTTTTTGCTCCTCTATTCTCTTTGCACCCTCTAATTTTTTCCCTAAATGCCAATCTGATGTATGTAAAATCTTCATTTTCATACCCCTCCTACTTTTATCCTGTTTCTATATTAGCATATCTAACTACAAAATTCAAATTTTCCAGCACAACTTATAGGCTTTTAATTTTTCTAGTTTTATCTATTTATATTTAAATTTAGAAATAAAAAAACTCAAGAACAACTAAAATAAAAGTTATCCTTGAGTTAGTTTAATTTAAGTATTCTTTTTTATTATAGAGTTTCACAAGGAAATTTCATTCCCCATTGTTTACGAATAGTATCCATCACGTTCATCACTTTTAAAGTTATCTCATGTGGCATCTCTTCACACTCTAACTTACCATTTTTTATAGCCTTATAAGATGCTATTACCTCATACTCATATCCACTTACCTGTTTTGGTATCTCATAAGTTTTTACTAATCTATGCTCCTTATCAAATTGCTCTATTTTCTCAGGATTATTTATATTTGGAATAGCTAAATACCCCTCTTCTCCATAGATATATCCCATTCTATCTGTGGCTGTAAGCATTGTAGCATGTAGTGTTGCCATCTTTCCACCTTCCCAGAAAAGAGTAATACTATCTGTAAAATCTATTCCCTCTGGAGAAAATGTAGCATGAGCTTGAATATTCTTTACCTCATCTCCAAATACCATCATAGAAAAGTTAATTGGATAAACTCCTAAGTCTAATAATGCCCCACCAGCTAGCTCTGGCTTTCTCATTCTCTCTACATTTTTTATAGGGTAACCTAAGTTAGCTTGAATAGTATGCACCTCTCCTAACTCCCCAGACTTTACAATTCCATTTATTATCTCTCTTGATGGCATATATCTTGTCCAGATTGCCTCTGTTATAAATATATTTTTCTCCTTAGCTAATCTAAATAACTCTCTAGCTTGCTCTTCATTCACTGTAAAAGCTTTTTCACATAGAATATTTTTCCCATTCTCTATACATAGTTTTCCATGTTGATAGTGATGAGAGTGTGGAGTTGCTATATATACTAAGTCTATCCTCTCATCTTTTACCAACTCTTCATAGCTTCCATAAGCTTTTTTTATACCATACTTCTGTGCAAATTCCTCTGCCCTTTTTATATCTCTTGCTCCCACTGCATATAATTCTATATCTTTATGAGCCATTCCTTTTATTGTTTCTGCCATGATACCACCTATGTATCCAGCTCCTAATATTGCTACCTTCATTTTATCCCTCCATTTTATCAAATTTTCTCCTATATATTTTACCATATTTTTTTACAAATAAAAATAGAGCTACTACCTAGATTGTGTAATAACTCTATTTTCTAATACAAGCTTCTATTTTTCAACAGAACTAATTACCTTTTCCCCATCAAAAACATACTCTAACTTGATTATCTCTTTTACTCCATATTCCATTCTACTAAAATTTTAGTAAGAAAGAATTATCTTACTGAACTTTTCAGTAACTTCTTACTTACTATTTAGAAAAATGACTTTCAAAGTGATAAGATATACTTCAATCTTAAGCTACTTCCATTCTTTTTAGGTGGAGAGTATATCTCTTCATAGTCATATCCACAACTCCTCATAGCTGAACATACAGTTTTAGGAGCTCTAACTATTTTCATTTCTTTTTCTATATTTCCAGCTACAATCTCATACTCTTTTACTCCCTTAGCCTTTAAATCATCTAGCTGTTTCTTAATATAAGCTCTTACTTCATCTACACTTGGATTATCTGTCTTTTTATTTTTTCTTGTAACTATTACGACTTTTTCCTCTGTATTCTTTAAAATCTCTGTTTTATTTATCTCTTTTTTAACAAGAAGTTTTTTATCCATATCTATTTCAAATATCTCTACATCTTTAGGTATCAAGTGATAGTTTAGTCTTATAAAATAATCTAAAACAGTTTCTCCATTTTTTACTCTACTTTTCTTTAAAACTAAAATCTTTTTATAATTTTTTGGAGCCAAAAAGAAATAGTACAGTGTTTCTCTTAAAGTAGATAATTTAGCACTTGGATTATTATTCTCCTTTGTCCACTCATAAGCCTTACACTCTATCAAATAATTTGAGTTTCCCAAATCAAATCTATGTTCTCTCTTCTCCTCAAATCCTATCTCAACTTTCTTTTGTTCTTCTAATTTTTCTTGTAAATACTCTTCTAATAATAATTTAGTAACCTCTTCAAACTTACTTCCTTTAAATGTATTTGTCATAGTCTATCTTTCCTCATCTTTTAGTTTTTCATTTGAAACCTCATAAATTTCAACTTCATCATTAAATACTATCTCCATTTTCTTAGCAACTTTTAAAATACTACTTCCTTGTCTTATTAACTCTTTTTCTTCTTTAGTTTCTCCCTCAATTATCTCTAAGATTTTTTCATCTTTATTATCTTTTAAAGATTCAATTTCTACATAAGTATATTTTAATCTGTCATACCCTTCTGGAAGATAGAAGATAATCTCTTTTATTGACTTTTTATTTATAATATAAGTTTTTTCCATATTCCAATTTGAAAAGTAATGAGTTAAAATTCCAATCTTATTTAAAAATCTCCTATTTGAGTTATTAGAAAGTATAAAATACTTATCTTTTTCTAGCTTGAATATTTCTTCAATATTCTCAATTTTTTTAATTTGAGTTTTTATACATTCAATAAACCAAAATTCATTTAGTAAATTGATATAGGAATTTATTAAGTAACTTTTAGTATTTATTAAATTTTTAATAAATCTATTTTCATAAATTGTTTTATACCCTTTAAAATCTTTCTCCCATTCACTTTTCTTTGATAGAAAAATTAAAGAAAAACTATATTTTAAATTAAAATTTAAAAATTTATAAAAACTACTATTTTCTTCACTAACAAAACTATAAATTTTAGTTAATTCTTCCTCTGTTAATTGAATTTTACTTATTTTTTCAGCCTTTTTCATTCTTATACTATCAGATAACTCATTAAGCCTAGAATTTAAATTTTCTAATTTTAATTCAGAAATTTTTATTTCTAGCTCTTCATAGTTATCTATTATAAAGTCATCACTAATACTGTAATATACTTTATCCATTAATCTTAAAATTATATCTCTTGTACAATTAACTGGAATACTCCCTGTTGATAATCCAAAAATATCTGGCTTATTATAAATATAATCAATTATATCAAATTTTCTATCCCATTCTTTCTCAGCACTTTGAATATATATTTTTTCTAATAATTTGTTAGAATCATATAAATATTTATTTTCTATTGAATTTATGATATTTTTTATTTCAGTTTCTTTTTTACTCTTAGTCCCCTTTTTTTCTAATAAAAATATCAAAAGTAACCTTGTGTATTCTTTTAATAAAATCATATCAACTTCTTCTCTTTTTCTTGTAAAAATTTCTTGGTACCTTAAAATATCTTCAATATCATCATTTTCTACCATCTCATTAAATAGATTTAGTATAGATTTTAGTATAATTATCTCTTGTTCCTCTGATAATTTTTCATAATACGTTTCATAATATCTTAGTCCACTAAATAAATACAGCTCTTTTATTTCTTTAGAATACACTTCATTATTTTTTAAGTATTTATATTTTAATTTTAAAAAATCAAAATATGCTCTTGCTGTTGAATATTCTTGTTTTTCTAAATAATATTTTCCTAATACTAAATTTACATCTGAAATTTCTTCAAATAAATTATTATCAGGTTCTTTAATTAACAGTTTATATATTTTATATAAAAATCTCACTGCTTTTTTCATTTCTCTAATAACTAAAGTATTTCTTTCGTAATTCTCTTTTCTTTCTATTCTCTCTTGCTCACTATTCGTAACACTATTCTTAAATTCTTTTGGTAAATTAATATTCTCTTGAAAATCTTCCTGTTTTTTATTATCAATTTTTTCAAAAGGTAAAATATAATCTTCTGGAATTTCTTTTAAACTGTCTGCCATCAAAAGCTCTTGGTAATAAAATATTGTTTCTTCTAAAAGAATGAAATCTTTTTCTAAAATAGCTTTCATAATTTTTTTTCTTATTTCATAATACATATTCTCTAAAGCTTTTATATTTCTTATTTTTAGTAACTGGTTAATAATTTCTTTATCCCAGTTAGTTTTAAAATATCCATTATTTGTTATTTTAAAAGTTTCTTTTATCATATTATATAACTCATAAAAAACAACTATATTTAACCCAATAAAAAGAATAGGAGAAACATTAAAGAAATATAAAATTAACAAAAATACTGTTAAATAAAGTGGTCTTCCTTCTCCTAATAAAGTTAATAATACATATTTTTTAAAATCATCATTTAATCCTATTAAATAAATATATATAGCAACTAAAACTGAAATTACTCCTAAGTATATTTCTAAAGACTGAGAAATATTTACTATAATTTCTAGTAAATTTATTATTGGATTTTCTCCCTTATTAAATAAAAATTTTAAATTTCCATTAATAAAATCAAATATTAATTGACTATCAATCTCATATTCATTTATATAATAAGTTATTATTTTACTTACTATCAAAATTATTATAAAAGCTTTTAACCACTTTTTTTCTAATTTTTCTCTATTCTCATTATCTGATAAGCTATCCAATATTGGAGAAATAAATACAAATAGTAAATTCATTGTAATTATTCCTCCCCATACTATTATATTTTCCAACTTCTCCCCCTCATATTTAACTAAACTTTCTAATAACTCATTTCATAATAAAGTATAAAGTTTATTATTTAATTCAAAATAATCTTTTTAAAAATAAACTTACTTCTGAAATAAATATTTTCTTCTATTAATTTTATCCAGCCTTTCTACTCTATTTTACCATATTTTCCCATAATCTCTAAATAGATTTTACTTACTTTTCTCACTATACTTAAATTTTAGTATAGTGCTTTTTATCTTTTTAATTCTATATCCCATTCTACTAAAATTTTAGTAAGATAGATTTTTTATTATCTTTACTTTCCATACCTTCTATAATTTTACTACTATTTTCTCACTGATACCAACTAATATAAATAAGTATCAGCTCTTTAAATAAAAAAAGGTGTCAATGATTTCTCATCAACACCAAAACTACTAAAATCTCAAAGATAGACAGCTAAGTCCCCCATCAATCTTTCTAAACTCAGATGTATCTGTGCATATTACCTTGTATCCAGCTTCCTCTATTGCTTTTTTCACCTTAGGATATCCACTTGGTACAATCACAGTTCCATTTACCCAGATACAGTTAGAAGCATAAGCCTCATCTTCTGGTATCACTATCTTCTTATAATCTTTGAACTCTTCCTTTGTTATAAACTCTCCAGATACCAAAAGAGTATTATTTTCTATATAGTTTACTCCTGTTTTTAAGTGTAATACCTCTTCTAATGTTACTTCACTTCCAGTATGTCCATACTTTTCTAAAATCTCTATAAACTGTTTTATTCCCTCTGCATTAGTTCTAGCAGATTTTCCCACATAGAAGTGATTTCCTACCATCATCACATCTCCACCATCTAAAGTTCCAGGCTCTTTTATATACTCTATCTTCTCCTCTGGATAGTATTTCTTTATAGATTCAATGATATACTCCTTCTCCTTATTTCTACTACTTGCCCCTGGATTTGTTATAATGGCACAATTTTTAGTTAGCACAGCTACATCTTCTACAAAGCAAGAATCTGGAAATTCATCTAGTGGCTCTAATACCTCTACCTCTACTCCACATTTTTTTAATGTCTCTATATACCCCTTATGTTGCTCCAAAGCTTTCTCATAGATAGGTTTCCCTAACTCTGGTGCTGAAGTTATTCCATCACATATTGATTTACTTGGTGTTCTCACAATTACATTTTTAAACATATTTTTCCCTCCGTTGTTTTATATATTAAATTCCATATTTATCTTGTAATTTTTTTAAAGTTCCATCTTCTTTTAACTCAGCTAAAGCCTTATTAAAACTTTGTTGTAAAGCTATATCATCTTTATTGAAAGCTATAGAACAAGCTTCTCCATCACCATAACCAAAGATAGCTAACTCTGGATTTTTTTCTATATACTCATTAGCCACTACCTCTCCTACCATAATACAATCTACTTTCTGACTTTTTAATGCTAACAATGTTCCGCCCGTTGATGAAAAAGCTATTACCTTTGCTCCCTCTATACTTCTTGCAGTAGTCTCATAGCTAGTTCCCAAATCAACTCCAAAACTTTTCCCTTTCAATTCCTCCATTGTTATAGGATTATTTTTATTCATAATATATGCTGTCTTTGATTTGTGATAAGGTATAGAAAAATTAACTACTTTTTCTCTCTCTGGACTTGAACTTATTCCTGCTATTACAATATCTATCTTTTTAAACTGTAAAGCAGAGATTAATCCATCAAAATTCATATCTTTCCACTCATACTTAATTCCTATCTTCTTTGCCACAGCATCAATTACATCTACATCATAACCTACTATTTTTCCATTTTCCAAAGTTTCAAATGGTGGATACTCAGCAGTAGTTCCAACTTTATATACACGATTTGTGTCTAATACAGTTTGCTTCTCACCTCCTCCACAAGCTCCAAGCATAAGAGCCATAGCTCCTATCAATAGAAATTTTACACTTCCTTTCATAAAATATTCCCCCTTTGATGTAATAAAAAAACAGACCTACTTTTAATGTAAGTCTGTTAAATACAAAAATTATATACACAAAATAACTAGAAAATAGGTATACTAATTACACCTCTCTCCTAATTGTGAAATAGTAAAATTTTCAGACACACTAAAAGTTAATAAATATTTTTTTGTTAAATATTTCCTTAACTTCATTGTCCTTAGCATTCTACTACCTCCTCTAATATTGTTGAAATAATAATATCACAACTGTTTTCTTTTGTCAATAATTTTTTATTTCAACTCTAGTACCACCCTATCTCCCACTTTATATTTTAAAGCCTCTTCTCCAGAAATAGTTACATATATTTTTTTCTCCAATCTCTCCACTACAAATAGAGTTGTAGCTCCCATAAACTCTCTATTTAAAATAACAGCATCTCCACTGTCATCCCTTCTCATTTTTATCTCTTCTGGTCTTTTATTTCCTATTTCTAAAAAGTTTATCTTCCCTATAAATTCAGCTACATATCTATTTTTAGGAGAATAGTATATCTCTTCAGGTTTTCCTATTTGAACTATCTCTCCATTTGACATAACAACTATTCTATCAGAGATACTCAAAGCTTCCTCTTGGTCGTGAGTTACAAATATCATACTTATTCCCAATCTCTTTTGTAACTCCTTTATCTCCTCTCTCATAGCTATTTTTAATTTTGCATCAAGATTACTAAAAGGCTCATCTAAAAGTAAAATTTTAGGTTGTAATACCAAAGCTCTAGCTAAGGCAACCCTTTGTTGCTGTCCTCCACTTAGTTCTCCCACAGAGTTTTTTTCATACCCCTCAAGTCCTACTATTTTTAGATACTCCTTAGCTAATTTTATCTGTTCCTCTTTATTATATCCTCTATATTTTAATCCATATTTTACATTCTCTATTACATTCATATGAGGAAAAAGTGCATAGTTTTGAAATACTGTTACAATCTCTCTCTTCTCTGGAGGGTACTCAGTTATATCTTTATCTTCTAGATAGATACTCCCACTATCATTTTTTACAAATCCACCTATTATATTCAGCAATGTTGTTTTTCCACAACCACTAGGACCTAAAAAAGATACTAACTCTCCCTTTTCCAGTTGAAAAGAGATATTTTTTACCCCTCTTTCCTTTTCAAATATCTTACTAATATTCTCAATTTTTAGATACATTATTCTTTCTCTCCATTATTTAAAAATTTTACTACTAATATATTCAAAGAAAAAGTGATTAAAGTTATTGCTAAAGCTGTAATAGAAGCTAGTCCATACTCACCTTGTGAAACATAGTTAAATAATACAACTGTAGCTACATTTGCCCCTGGGGATATCAAAAATATAATTGCTCCTATAGTTGTCATTGTAGCTATAAAACAGTTGACAAAAGCTATTAAAAAAGCTGACTTCAAATTTGGTAAAACTATATCCAAAAGAAGATTGAGCTTAGTAGCTCCCAAATCTCTTCCAGCCTTTAGCAAATTCAAATCAAATCTTGCCAAGATAGAATCTCCAGCCTTTATACCTATACTAATCTGTCTAAATATACAGTTTAATACTACTATGGCAGCTGTTCCTGTCAAAGTTAAAACTCCATCATTAAAAGCTAGTATATATCCCAATCCAAAAAATGTCCCTGGTATTATATATGGTAAGCTTGAGAAAAATTCAATCACTTTTATTAATATGCCATCTCTCTCTTTATTGAAATATGATATCAACACCCCTATTATTGCAGAAAAAAATCCAGCAATTAGAGCATAGATAAGAGTTCTTACAAAGACATCTAGGGTAGAGAGTTTAAATCTTTCAAGATATTCCAATGTAAAAACTATCCCCTTTGTTGTATAGTTATAGAAACCTGAAAAGAAAATAGCTCCATACTGCAGTAACATAATTCCAAAGAATCCCCAAGCCACAACTCCTAAAACTAATTTTAAATATATGGGAAGAGAAAACTCCACTCTTCTTAAAACATTTCCCTTATTTTGATTGTACTCATTTTTCTTCTTAGATAAAAATAATCTGTATAACACATAGGATAGAAGAGCTGGAAAAATAAGAAGCAACGTCATAGCAGAACCCTTTGGCATATTTCCCTCTCCTATCACTGTAAGATATGCTTCTGTAGCTAATGTACTATACCTTCCACCTATGATTACAGCACTTCCAAAGTCAGCTAAATTTTTTGTAAACAGAATAAAAAATGTCCCTAAAAATGCTGGAACTGAAATAGGAAGTAGTACTCTTTTTATACTCTCCAACATATTTGCTCCCAATGACCTTGACACAGCTATAAGGTTATAATCTAAACCTTTAAATAGTTCATATAACATAAAAGTAGCAAAGGAAAGTTCTCCTATCAGTTGTAATAATATTATTCCCTTTAGTCCATAGGGATTTGTATGTAATCCTAAAAGTCTATAAGTTATAAGCCCTCTTCTCCCAAAAAGAGTTATATAGGAGATACCAAAAATAAATGGTGGAGATATCATTGTCAACATTAAAATATAGTGAAAAAACTTTCTCACTCTCTCTTTAGAAAATACCATATAGAAAGCTATCATTCCACCAAATATGGTAGAAAGCAGTGCCGAAATTATAGAGGTTATCAGAGTATTTTTTAACAAAGGATAGTTATCTCTAAAAATCCCTTCATAATGTTTCAATGTCAATCCACTTTCATCATAGAAACTTACCTCTAGTATTTTATAAATGGGGTAGAAAGAAAAAACTACTACCCCAACTACTACACAAAGTAAGATTCCATAATAAATAAGATTATTTCGCTTTATTTCCAAATCTCTTATTCCATTCATTTAAAACCTTTTCCCTGTCATTTCCCAATACATCTATATCTATATTAATAAGTTTGTCCATATCTATTTTTTTAACTACATCTGGAGTAGCTATTCCATTTCTTACCATTGCTCTTGGATCTTCATCTCTTATAACTGTTTGACCTTTTTCAGATAGAGCCCAGTCAACAAATTTCTTAGCTGAGTCTAAGTTTTCAGCATTTTTAAATATTGCCATTCCAGCTGGAACCCAAGGAATCATATCCTCTGGATAATAAGTAGTTACTGGATATTTTTCTTCTAATAGAATAAACTCTCCAGACATTGGAATTACAGCTACACCAAACTCTCCTGTTACCACTTTCATAGGTGGCTCTCCTCCTCTTTTAGCCAAGAAAGGAACATTTTTATTTAACTCTTCAAAATATGCCCAAGCTTTTTCATCTCCCATCTCTTGAATAAGGTTACTTACCATTGCATAGTTAGTTCCAGAGATAGCTGGGTTAGCCATAATAACCTCATCTCTATACTCCTCTTTTGCTAAGTCTGCCCAAATTTTTGGTGCTTCTAATCCTCTATCTTCTAATATTTCATTATTTACCATAAATCCTACTAGAACTAAAGAAACTCCTGACCAATATCCATCTTTATCTCTATATTTTAGAGGTACTTCTTCCATCTCTGGAGATATATATTTCTCTAAAAGTCCTTTATTTTTTGCACTTATAAAACTATCTAGCCCACCACCAAACCAAACATCTGCTGATGGTTTTCCTTTTTCAGCTTGTAACTTAGATAGTACCTCTCCTGATGACATATCTATGAAGTCTACCTCTATTCCTGTATCTTTACTAAATTGTTGGAATATCTTTTCCTTTCCACCATAAGCTGCTACTACTTTTAATTTTCCTTCTGCAAATGAAGTTAAAGTCATTGCTCCAAAAAGCATTGCTAATAAAATTTTTTTCATCTTTCTCCTCCTAAATTTATACCAAAATATTAATATTCAATTACCTCATATTTTCCATCTTTATAAACCAACGGTTTACATCTATTAGTTTTCAGAGCTTCTATCAACTCTTTTACATTTTTTACTGGATATGGTAACAGTGTTGCAAATACTCCAACCTTACTTTGAATATGAGCATCACTAGAACCTATTACCTGTATCCCTAATTTCTTTCCAATTTGAGCTGCCATATCATTGTGTATATCTTGTGTACTTCCATTGTACCCTTCTATCGCTGTAAGTCCCTTAACAATATTTAATTTCTCTTTTAATCCTCTGTTGTTAGTTCTAAATGGGTGTGCTGCCGTACAAGTTCCTCCCTGTTTATTCACATAATCTATAAACTCTTGAGCTGTCATCTGCTCTTCAGGTAACTTATCTATTCCAAATGCCACTATATCTCCATCTTTAGTTAAATACTCAACACCTGGAAATATTGGAAAGTTATATTTTTTTACTAACTCCTCTATCTCTTCTTTTACTTCAACACTCTCATGATTAGTTAGAGCTATCCCATCTAATCCCTTTCTTCTCGCCTCTTCAACTATCTCAGCTATTGAAACATGACTATCACTTGAATATTTACTATCATGTAAATGTAAATCTACCTTCAATTCTCCTCCCGATAACTAATAAGTTTTCGCTTCTATACTTAAATTCTTAATATTTGTAGTATTATAATTTTTAATAATATATATGCTTAACTTATTTAATAACTTTTCTCTCTTATCCATAATTTTTTCTACACGCTGCCGAAACATTCTCATAATAAATACCTCCCAAATTTTTATTATATAACAGTTAAGAGCTTCCTTAACACTATTGAATATTATATCATATTTTTTAAATTTTATCTCTTTTATCTAAAAGATTATAGAATAATTTTCCTATATTTTTTAATATATAAAAAAGCTGAATAGTATTCAACCAATACTTTATTCAGCTTCATTCCCACATATTATTTTTATTATAAAAAAATAAAATTTTAATTAATAAATTTCTATATTTTTTATTTTTCCATTCTTATAATATTTTACCCATAATCTCTCTCTTTTTCCTTCTTCATATTTACCTCTTTCTATTAATTTATCATCTGAATAAATTAAATATCTTCCATCTAATTTCTTACCACAATATTTTTTTAAAATTTTCTTCATATGTTATTCCTTAGATTTTATTTTTAATTTTTTATCTCCTTCACTAGTATTAATATTTCTAAGGTTATTTTCTTTCTTCAACTCTTTAATATTTGTTCTATATATTTTTTTTAAATAAATATTTATTCTTTTAGTATCTTTTAAATTATATTCTCCAATTATATCTTTTAAAGCTATATTTTTACTTAAATAAATTTCTATTATTTTTTCCAACTTCAGTTTAAAAATATATTTCTCTAAAGTCAATTTTTGAGAAATATAAATCAGCTCCTCTAGTTTCTTCTTTTCTATTTTTAAACTTTCAAAAATTTTTTTCTCTATATCTTCAGGTAATAATTTTATATTAGTTTCTATAATTTTAAAAACTTTTTGATATTTATTTTTTTCTAAAATATTAAAATATTTGAGAGTTTCTTCACTCAAAAAATTATGAATTTTAAAAAATTTAACTATAACTTCTATTGGGTAACAAGGATTTTCCAATAAGTACTCTTCTTTCAAATTACGAATTAATTCAGCACAGTAATTATCAAGGTTAGTATGTATAGTTTTTTCTATTTTAAAAATTCCCATTTCTTTTAAAAAACTCTCTTTTAATGTGATTATAATCATTTTATAGTTATTAGATAATATTTTTATCCCTTTTAAAACATTTTCTACCTTGCTTATTATATATTGTTTTTCTTTCAATATTCTCTCATTATAAAAATAAATTTTTCCTTCTAACAATATCATTATTACAGCTTCTCGTTCATCTAAAATATTATCTAATTGAAGATTATTCTCTACTTTAATTACATTAAAAAAATTATTTGAATATATAATTTTAGTTATTTCCTGCATATACTTTCCTCTATCTTTCTAAATTCATCTACCTTATATCCATAATAATCTAAAAATTTTTTTAAATACAATACTTTAGAAAATCCTATATTTTTTGCTATTTCATCTATACTTTTGTCATTTCTACTCAACTCATAACAACTTTTACTCAATTTTTTCTCTATAATATATTTTTTAGGAGTTTCATTAAAAATTATTTTAAATATTTTATAATAAGTGGGAATTGATATTTTCAAATCGCTGCATATTCTTTCTACTATATCTTTTATTTTTTTATCAATATTATTATCTATCATGTCAATTATTCTATTTTTATATTTTAAATATGGAAGTTCCTCTATTTCTATTTCTTTATCTATTATTAATTTTAAAATACTAAATATTGAAAAAAATACTTGAATATCACATAACTTTTCTTCAAATTTTCTCCACTTAAAAAATCCAAAAATTTCTTTTGTTTGTACTCTAAATTTTTTACTATCTTGTTGAAATATATCTATTCCTAGTTCTTTAAAAAAATTTTTCTTTATAAGATATATTGTTCCAAAATAATTTTCAGTTATATTTTTTATCTTTTCTAGTTCTAAACTATTTTTTAGAAAAATTCCTTCTTCATTAAACAAAATAATATTATTTATTGAAACTATTCCATTTATATTTATATAAAATACTATATCATCTTTTGTAAAATATTTTTTTATTTCTTGAAAGAAAATTAGAGTTACTTTAAATACTTTTATTCCACCTTTATTATATAATATTATTTTATTATCTATATTTTTTCTCTCCATTTTCCTATCTCCTTTTTAATAGTTATAATAAATATATCTTTTTATTTGTAACAATATAGTTATTTTGTATAAATTTAATTTTTTCATTTTTAATAGTTAATATAATTTCTCCTTTTTTATCATATAAAAGAATTTTATCATTTTCTTTAAAAATTATTTTATCATTATCAAAAATATCAATCTCTCCAATATTAGTTGATAATATCTCTTTTTTATCTTCTAATTCTATTACCTTAATACTATTCTTATCCAATAAAATAGCAAAATACTTATTAAAATTTATTATTGCTTCATAATTTACTTCAATAACTTCTTTACCTTTTTTATCTATTAATCCACATTTATATTCATCTTCTAAAATTAAGTTCCCATTATTATCCTTTTTATAAAAAGAACTTTTTTTCTCTACACCATAATATCCTTGATAAAAAGGTGTAATTCTTGTATAATTCAAAGGAATAACTATTTCTCCATCTAAATTAATAACACCAAAATTATTATTTTTTTCTACAATAATACTATTAATAGTATTTATAAAAATTGATGAATATCCTTGTAATAAAGGATTACTTTCCCCTATTTTTTTCAATTGTTTAGTATTTCCATAGTTTACTACCATATATTCCTCAAAAATTTGTTCTATATCTTCATGGTATAAAATAAGTTTATCATAGATTAAAAAACACTCTTTATCCTTCTGTAATAAGAGAACTTTATCATTTATTTTAAAAATATTCTTTCCTTCATATGTTGTTAATAAATTTAATTCCTCATTATAAACATCTATCTTTTCATTTTCAATAATAAAAAATTTATTATTGTAAAATTTTATATCTTTATTTTTTCCATACGATGCTATTTTTTTATTACCTATATTAATTAAAAATATTTCTTTATCTTTTATCCCTTTATAATAATTGTTATTTAATTTAGTTAAAACATCATATTCAAACTCTAATATTATTTCATTTCTACTATTAATTAGACCGAGTTTTCTATTTTTTTCAACAATTACATTATCAGAATTATTTTCGAGGATAAGATTGTCAAAAAGAGGAGCTATTAGAATTTTTCCTCTATTTGACATTACTCCAAACTTCCCATTATATTCAATTTTAAAAAAATCATTTGATAATGCTACGATATTATATTGACTATCATAATCACACTCTATAAATTGCTTTGCATAATAAGTCTTTAAATAAAATATCGCTATTATTATAATAAAAATAATATATATATATTTTTTCATTTTTACTCCCTTATAGATACTGTTACTTGTACTGTACCTTTGTATATACCTAGATTTGTATCTTTAGGGATATCTAATTCCCCACCTAGTATATATTTATAATTATTTTCTAGTGTGCTTTCAGTTATTTCCTCTAATTTTTCCTCTTCTATTTTTGCCTTTAACTCAGGTAAGCTAGCACTATTCTCCTTTATTAAAGAAACTTCTTTAGTATCAAGCACTATGTTCAAATTGGTACTTGAAATTGACTTTGCTGTACTTATAAATACTGTTCCCTTTGCCTTATAACCACTTAACCCAACTATTCCTTGGCCAAAATCCATATTTTCAACTTTATCTATCCTAAGAAAACTCTCTGGAAATTTTACTTTAAATTTATACACAGCTTTTATTGTATCATCTGCTCCTTTAATAACTAATCTAAATCTAGATTCTTTTGAATTTCCCAACATAATTTTAGTAAATGAAAGTTTTAATTTATTATTATCATTCTTATCAAATCCTATTTTCATCTTATTTCCATTTGGAAAAGCAACCTCTACAAAACTATTATCATTAGAATAAAAAGCTGTTTCTCTATTAGTTCTAGATGAAGCAATTTGAACTTGTGCTTTATCTCCAGATTGAATTTTTAACATTCCATGTCCAGTAATCTCTTCTAAACTAATACCAGTTACACTATTTTCTAAACCCAATCCTTCATTAAAAGGATTACTTGCAGTTTTAAAAATTATCTTCTCACCCAATGTATAATCAGAGGTTACATTGATAGTTGCTTGTCCTTCTATTTGTTGACTTACTATTTTTATCTCTTTTATCAACTCTTTGAAAAATCCTGTTCTTCCAATTCTAAGCAGATAATTATTGCCATCAAATATATTTCCTTCCTTATGAGATGATTGAATAATATAATTCTTATTACTTGGTAAATTATCAGGAACCTCTACATATATATCAGCTTCTTGAGCTTTTCCTACAATACTTGATATCTCTCCACTACTAGTTTTCATAATAATTTTTGCTTTATAACTTGTTGGAGTAAGTGTTCCCTCCTCTAAAATATCTACCTCTAAAGATTGATTTTCTATTCTTAATCCTTGTGAATCATTTTCATCTTTAGTTATCTCAATATCATAGTTTTTAGTTCTTACTTTGCCTAATTTTACCTGTTTTTTTCCATTGACAGAATTTCCATTGGATAAATTAATACTTACACTTGCTAATTTTCCTATTGTATCTGTATTTTCGTCATAATAAGTATATGGATCAAAATCTGGCAATTCAAAATTAAATTTAAAATATTGGTTTGTTTCTGGATAACTTTCTATATAGTGTTTTATTAATATTTCTCCAGAACTTGCCCTATAATTCCATTTATTTAAAGCCATATAAGTTTTTGTATCTTTTCCTTGAGAAATAGTTACTTTATTTCCATCACCTATATCTAAATTTTCCCAATATCCTCCACTTCCATTAGAAGTAATAAATCCTTTTATTATCCTTCCATCATTATCTAAAATTTCATAGTTATGTTTTCTTGTAGTATAATTATATTGTGCAACTTCTCCAGATAAATCAATAGTTTGATTATAATTATATCCATCTTTATTGGGATTTAAATAAGTTATATCCTGGTTTAAAATACTAAAAAATTCACTTTTTAATAACGGCGTATTTTCTTTAAAAGTAATTTTTGAAATAGAAGGTTCTACTTTATTTGTTATTATCTTAATTTCAGAAATTAGAGTAGAATTTAATACTCCATCACCTCCTCCTTCTCCAAAAGGGCAAGTATCTAAATTAATATTAATTTTAATATTTCCTCCTTTTAATGTATAGGTCTTCCCTCCACCATTTCTTAATAATTTATGATATTCATCTTTTGATAAGATAAGGTAAATAGTAGAACCATTTCCTCCTGCCTTGATTGAAGTATAATAATTTCTCATCTCCAATGCAGTTTCTATATTACTTCGCTGAAAAGAAAGGCTTACATTTATTTTATTTCCATTAGTATCTTCTAAGTATGTTGTACTAGGCAGTTTTACTTCAGGAGATTTACTTGCATTACTCTTTAGTATCCCAATATCATCATAGGATTTAAAATAAACTGTTCCTAAATTAATAAAATAATCTTTTGATGAATCCAAAAACTTATCACTTACATCAACGTATTTTATAATATTTTTATTTATGGATGATATAGAGTTATCAATTAATGAATCCACACTAAATTTAGGAATTACTATCCTATTTTCATATTCATATATACCATCTACTCCTACTAATTTTATCTCTCTATCACTTTTTTTTAATTTTAATTTATCTACATATAAATAGTAATAATCAAAGCCTGTTGGCCCAGTTTCCACATACTGAGTTCTAAATTTTACATTTGAAACTTTAGGAGGATTAGTAATATCCCCATCTACAGTATTACCATTTATTTTATAGTAAAAAGGCTTATTTCTTCTTTTTGCTACCATAAATTTAGTTGCTATTCCATTAAAATAAGTAATAATATCTTGTCCATTTTTTTGATTAGATATTAAATATTTATCTGAAACACTAGAAGAACTTATAAAAGGAAAACCATTAATTACCCCCTCGATTACCTCTATAAATTTTTGAAAATTATTTGTAACTCCAAAGGAAACTGAAAAATCTATTCTCCTTTTCTGATTACCATATTCAAAGTAATATTTAGGGAAATTGAAATATTGAGTAGTGCTATAAGTTGGATTTATCCATTCACTTGGAAGAGATGTTTGAAAATTAGTTATGTATCCAGAAATTTTTTTATTACTTATATTATTTAATCCTGTTATTGTTTCAGTTATATTTAATTCACTATCCTCATGAATTTTAATCCTATCGCTATCTTCTGCCCAAATTTGTGTTACATCACAAAAATCATATTTCATTACACTCAAAGAATCAGTTATAAAATTTATAACATTTATTTTTTCAGTATTACTTACAGCTATACCATAGCCTACTGAACCAAAATATTTTGGAGTAGCTTCGGCATATAATTTAGGAAAATATTCAATAAACTTTTTATTATTTATAAACATCTCTACTGTTATTTCTTGACGTATAGTTCCATCAGAAGCTTTATGTACTATCTTAAATTTTACATATCCATCAGTTGTTCCATTCTTTCTCAATGTAAATTCCAACTTTGAACTATCACTCCAGATTCTAGTTTTTAGATTATATCCTGGTATACTACATTCAGCATATTCATTTCTATATCTATAAAAACTTCCTTTACTGTTTTGAATATTTGAAATTGAAGTACTTCCTGCTCCGCCAATATTTTGGAGTTCTATATAATCACTATCTTCATAGTCATAAACTAATGGACTTCCCTGTATATCAAAAACTGTATTAAGTCCATTTTGTTCAGTAGCAGATTCAGGAAAAATAAACTCTCCATTTTTTCTTATTTCAATATTTCCACTACTGTTGTTATTTGGATTTATAATTAAATTTGTTAAGCTTCCCATCTCTTCTCCAAACAACCATATCTTAACCGAAACACTATTTCCTCTAGGTGCAGAATACTCTCTATAATTCGCTCTATATATTTTCTCTAAATTAAAATTTTTATCTGTAACTGCCAAATATGTATTTTTAGGTAATTCGTTATAATCTATTTCTATCTTTGTTCTCTTTTCTCCAGTTGTTATATCATATCTTGTAGTTCTTAGATTATTATTAACTCTCATTCTATTTATATTTCTTCTGCCTAAGCTAGTATTAGGATTGGGAATATCCTCTATATTTTCAACTGGATAAACATTCTTTCCCTCTATTCCCTTTAAAGTTAAAAGTAGTTTCTTTCTGTTTTTATCTACTTCAACTGGAATCTCTTCTGTTTTTAATTTTGTTACTGTTATATTAAGTTCAGCTTTATCTTTATATTTTTTTAAAGTTTCTATGGTAGTAACATCTTTTTTAGGATTTTCAGTAATAATACTATGTGGTATCTCTCTTTCTACCGCCAATATATTTATAAAAAAAATCATAAAATATAATAAAAGCTTTATTCTTCTTTTTAAATATTTAATCATTATTCTCTCCAAAACTTACTTTAATACTATCTTTTGACCAGGATATATATCGGTTACACTTTCTAAACTATTTAATCTCAATATTTGTTTCCAATCTAGTTCATATTCTAAAGCTATTGAAATAATATTTTCTCCTCTTTGAACTATATGATATTTTGGAATTTTTTCAATATCTATACTCTTCTTTTTTTCTAAATAGATTTTTTGTTTTGGATAAATTAAATTAGGATTTTTTAACTCATTTATCTGTACTAATTTTGCTGGTCTTTTTTGATAATCTTTAGCTATTTTATTTAAGTATTCTCCTTTTCTTACTTTATGATAAGGGTACTCTTCAAAATCATTTTTTATCTCTTTTTTCTCCACACCAACAATATTAACCAAAACTAAATTTTCATCTATCTTTTCTACTTCAAATCTTAAATTTTCTACACTTAAAGTTTTAAAACTAATAATTACATAAAATATTAAAATTAACTTCTTCATTTTTCCCCTTTAATTTATAAGCCTTCCATACTGTGAAACAATAATAGGAACATACCCTATATACTCTCCCTCTATTATTTCTGCTTCTTCTCCATTATCAATATCTCTTTTATTTAAAACTGCATATATCCTCACATACTCAACTTCTTTTGTTACTATAAAATCATTATTTTTTGTTTCTAATCTATACTCTTTTATTTTTACCCACTTTTTTCTATTAGTTATCAATCCTTTTTTAGGAAAATAAAATTTTAATTTTTTCCCTTTATCCTCTTTTAAATTATCTGTAGCTATCTCTAATACTCCTTCTCCTATAACTTCTTCACTACTTATAGTATTTGTTATTACCTCTTTAAATCTAATTGGTTCAAAAATTTTTATTCCAATTTCTGAAAGAGCTATTAGAGAGTTTAACATAAATAATAAAGTAATCCCTATTTTCCTCATCTTTACTCCTTTATCTCTATTGTCATATATACTTTTTTCTTAAAAGTACCTTCCTTTGAAATATTTTCTCCATCTATATATAAAATATTATCTGTTTTTATCTTTGTATTGATAAATGGAGAGGAGTAGATAAACGTATCTGTTTTTCCATCTTGATCTATATCTATTTCAGTCTCACTATAGCATAATTTATAATAATCTTTCTTCTCTGGAACCTTATTAAACTCCACTTCAAAAGGTATTTCTAATTTTTGATTATCTAAGATAATTGCTTCTATATCAATATCAGATATAATCTCTAATGGAACAAAAACATTTACTCTACTCTCTAAATATACTGTGGTATTTTTCTCTAATTCTCTCTTTCCTATAATATTTCCTTGTAAGTCAACTTCTGTTAAATCATCAGTTGGAAGTTGAGGAATTTTCATTCCGTCTTCTAATTCTAAATATGGTGGATATACTTCTATTTTATCTTCAGAAAAACTGAAAATGAAATTAAAAAAAATAATGATAATTAAAATAACTCTCCTACTCAACTTCATATTCTCCTTTTTTATTTAAGCTTATTGCATTTTCTAATAAATTAACAACAAACATATTTCCATCTGTCTTATCAAAATAACTCAACTGTATTATCTCTTCATATTTTTCAAAGTTTTTATCTATTCCAGTATAAATAATTTCTAAATAATATTTTTTTGGAAGTAATCCACTTATTTCAAAAATTCCTGTTTCATCAGGAATAGCCATATCTAAAACTTTTCCTGAAATATCCTTTACCTTTATTAAAATTTCTCCAAACATAGCTATTTTTTCATTTAAAGTTTTATTTAAACTACTATCAACATTGACTATTCCTGTTAGAGTTAATAAAGGCTTTACTGGAATATATGCTACTAGTGTAGATGAAGTTGTTCCTCTTATTTTTATTTTATTATTTCCTAAAACAAATGATGGTTTCCTTATAGTAGGATTTAAGTCATACACAATATGATTTGGTATCCCGTATAACATACCTTCTCCTCTTTTATCTGTTAAAACTTCTTTCCCCCCAACTTTTACTTTAACATTATCTATTCTTGGCTCATCTTCATCACAGATATTATTATCATTCAAATCTATAAATGTAATAATTTTTACTCTACAACTATCTAGTGTCTCTACCTTTTCTAAAGGATGTTTTAAATCAAATATTTTATCTACCCCTACTTTATGTTTTTGATTTCCTAATTTATCAAAATTTCCTTCATAAGTAAACCAATCATTAAGTTTCATATTAAACCTAAAAGTAAAAGCCTCTTTTGTTTTTTCAGAGTACCTAGCCTCAAAAGTATAATCAAATGTCTTATTAGTATTTGAAAATAAAGTTAGTCCTACTTCATAATCTTTTCCATCATTTGTCCAGCTATTTTCCAATCTTACAGAGTGATTTCTAAATCCATTGTAATAAACATTTAGATTATATTCAGATTTATCATTTATATATTTTTCATATTCAGCAGTCCACAACAGAGATTTAAAACTTTTCGAGTAACCTACTTTATATTTAGAATTATTTTTTTCGGAACCATCATAATAATATGTTTTATCATATTCATATCCTAATTCTAATGATTTAAAAGGTCTATACTCTACTGTATAATTTTCATCTCTCTTTTCTTCATAATATTTTTCTTTAAAGTCATTTTCAAATTTTAATCTTAATTTATTTATATCTATCTGTCCTTTAAAGTGTTTACTGTTTTTGTCTTTAGTATTTTTCTTTCTATCCTTATCATATATTTTTGTAAATACCCTTTTATCCTCATAGCTTAAAACATATGGATAGCTAAAAAAAGTATCATTATAAATAGCTTCTAAACTACCATTCTCAATATATTCATATCTAGTATTTAAATTTTCTATCTCTTTATCATATCCTAATCCAAAAGTTAAATTGTCAGTCAATCCATAATAAATTTTTGAATTTGCTCTAATTTTTTTACTCTCATCATCTTCTCTTAGACTTATATTATATTCAAACTGCCCCTTATTTTGTTGATTATAATCACTAGTTGTACTTATCTTCTTTAGAATAATATTCCCTGAAGGTTCGTAAATTTTTAATGTGTATTCTCTATTACTCTTTATTTCTGAATTTTTAAATTCTACACTTCCATTTTTTTCATCTTGTACATCAATAGCAAATCCTAAATATAGTAATTCTACCCTACTTCCTATTGGAACATTTTCTCTTATAATATATGTTTTATCTGATGTAATAATATACCCTTTATCTTTTTTAAAATTTACTCCCCACTCTCTTGCTTTTTCACTACCTACACTATAATTTCCTACTTCTAAAGTATGTTTTTCCCAAATCTCATTATATTTTAAAGTTGTATCTTGAAACTTCTTTTCTTTTAAATCATAATTTGCAGTCAATTGACCATATAAAAAAGCTCCTTGATATTCTAAATTTCCTTCCCAATCTTTCTTTTTAGTATCATCATCTTTAGATATTTCATAAGTTTGCAAAAATTGTGTTCTCAAATATCCCAACTCAAATAATTCAGGTGTATTTGTATATTGTAAAGTTTTCTTATTTTTATCTTCCTCTAATTTTTCCTTAGTTCTGTCTGTTCTTATTTTTATCTCTTCAGGAGTTGGAAAATTTAAATACATACCTACAATATAATTATTATTATCAATTCTTAAATTACTTAAAAATATCTCTTTAAATAAATCTTCAGCTAAATATAACTCCCCATCTTTAGAGATAATATCATCTTTTTCTATTTTTTTAGTTCTCTCTTTATCAACTTTTAATTCCTCTTTTGTTAATATAATCTCCTTTAAATTTTCTCCCAAGTATATTTTTAATTCATTCTCATCTGAAAAACTATAATTTTGAAAATTTATATTTTCAAAAAAACTCTTTAATGGAAAATATAATTTCCCATTTTTTACAAAAACTTTATAAATCTTTGCTTTACTCTCTCCATTTATTTTAAGTTCATAAATTCCTTCGGTTGTTTCTTGATTATTTTCTCCCATTAAAATATTATAGTCTTCTTGTGAGATAATATTATTTCTCAATAACTCTTCTAAATCCTCATAGTTAATATTACTTGAATAACAAAATATATAGTTTAAACAAAAAAGAAAAATAAATAAAAACTTATCTATTTTTTTCATTTAAATCTCCTTATTTTCTTTTCTAAAACATTATTCCCCTCTTGGTCTAATATAATAAGCTTTCCTTTTATTTTTTCAACTAAAAGCTTAACTTCTTTCTCCTCTTTAGAAAAAAGTCTAACTCTATCTAAATAAACTAACTCTTTTTCTTTGGAATCTAAACAATATATTTCAAAGTATTGCCTTATCTCTCCAGCATTTTTAAAAGATATTTTTAAACTCTTATCTTCCCTATAAATATTTGTTATCTCAATCTTTGGTTTTAAATCTCCCACATAACCAGCTAACTCTATTTTTAAATTAGTTAAAATATTTAACTCCTTATTTTTCAAAGGAACTTCAACTTCTTTGATACATAGATTAGTTGTATATTCCCCTTCTCTACTATCATTTGGAGCTGTTATTAGGACTTTAATTTTTTTACTCTCCCCTGGCTTTAATGTAAGTGTTTTAGGAAAAAATTCCACCCAATCACTCATATCATATTCTTTATTATTTTTTTCAATATATATTCTATATTTAGTAATATTTTTACTTGAGTTTGAAAGTGTGTATTCCTTATATCCCCCCTCTCCATCTATTCTTTTATCAAAAGTTAATGGGGTAATATTAACATATGCCCATATCTTTAATGATAAAAATAAAAAAATTAAAATTCTAAACATCTCCATACCTTCCCTTTTATTTAAAATAGGGAGGAATCTCTTCCTCCTTATTTTAAAAATATTATTTTTAATCTACATTTTCTACTTTTGCTTCAAATGTTCCAGTTCCTACATATAACCCCTCTTTTATAGAAGAACCATTTAAAGCTATTGCCTCTATTATAGATTGAACCTTTGTTTCTACTTCAGTTTCTGTTCCTACTAAAGTTATTTCTCCCTCTCTATATTTTAATTTAGATTTTAACTTTTCATCAGCAGTCATTCCATGTCCTACTAATACTAAGTCATTAGCTATCTTAACTACTGCTCCGGAAGAATCTTTAGCTTCAAAAGTTACCTTATATGCACTGCTTCCTCCAAAAGCTGCTCCATCATCTCTTTTTAATTTTACTGTTTTTTCTACTATAGAATCAGTTACAGCTCCACCTTTCACTAATTTTCCATGGTCAAATATAAGCTTATCTATTAACTTATTATTCTCATCCACTAATACCAATTTTCCAGATTTAGGTAATATCTCTACTCTTACCTCCATAGGTACTCCTACTCTTGCTGCTCCTTGACCACTAGCTGATGCTCCATTATCTCCTGGATTACTTACTCCAAAAGCTAGTGTTGATAGAATACTTACCCCCAATAACATTTTTTTCATTTTTTTACTTCCTCCTTAATTTTTAATTTATTTATTATAATTTTAATTTATAATTTTTATTTTCTGACAAACGAATACTTGGTTGTTATAATCATAAAAAGATATATACTCAGCTAATTTAGGAATCTCCTCTTCAAGAGTAAGTTCTCCATTATTTCCTAATCTTCCCTTTGGAATTACAGAGATTATACTTCCTACAGAATCTAAAAAACATACTCCTAATTCATAACCTCTACCGTTTTTATTTTTTAGCTTAGCTGTATAATATTTTTTATTTTTTCTATCTTTTGTCTCTTTGGTAACTATTTTTTCATTACTAATCTCAAACTCATTTCCTACTTCTCCTACATATGCTTGCATTTCTAAATTAACTGCTGTTTTCATAGAAACTGCTGGAGTAAGTTTTCCACTCTCTCTTTTTTGTAAAAATGGAACAGGTACTCCCTCACTTCTAAGGATAAAACCATACAATCCCTTTTTTAAAGTAGGAGGAGTTTGTACATAAATCTTTATAACCCCAACACTTTTAGGCTTCACTGTTAAAATTTTAGGATAAACACTGACATACTGTGAAATGTTATTCTCTTTTCCATTATCCAAAATTGATATTTTATATCTTTGGACATCTAAAGTTGAATTTGTATATTGAAACTCTCCGTATCCTTCTCCTGTATCTAGTCTTTTATCAAATCCCATAGGACTAAATTCAAAAGCAAAAGAATAGAAACTCAACAATATAAATAATAAAATTTTCAACTTAACTCCTCCCATAAAAAAAAGTGTTTTAGAACATTTTTGCTCTTAAACACTCCAATTATAACATTAATATTATCTTAAAAGTCTATTGCTACACTAGTTAGATAAAAATACAACATATCTTTTCCACTATTTAGACATCAATTTTATAAAAAAAATACATTTATTTTATAACTCTATATTATTTTCTTTTTTTATTTTTTTCCATCTATTTTCTATTTTTTTTAATTTTACTTTACTTAGATATAATATTTGTTGATTTTTAAATACAATACACTCTTCTTTAAAATCTAATATTTTTATAGATTCTAAATTTACCAAAGTTCCTCTATCTACTTTACAAAAAAAAGAAAATTTTTTTAATTTTTCTTCAACCTCAGAAAATTTTTTCTTTAACTCAAAACTTTCTAAATTATTCAAATAGAAAATTGTTTTTCTTGTTATACTTGAATAAACAATATATGCAATCTCCTTTAAAGAAAAGAAACCTCGCCTAAATTTTTCAAGTAAAAATATATTAGTTTCATTATTTTGTTCTAGTTTTGACATATAGCTTATTGGAAACATTTCATTTTTTTCTTGAGTTATTTTTGCAATTGAATTATGCATATTTATTATTCTCCACTCATCATTCTCTTTAAAAAAAACAGTTGTTAATCTAGTTGTTATTTTTTTCTCTTCCTCTTCAAAATAAATAATTGTTACTTCACAATAAGAAGAAATTAAATCTCCAAAATAATCTTCGACATAATCATTTATATAAAAACTCATCTTTCCTTTTAAATTTTCTATTTGATTCCTTATACTTAATAGAAATTCACTTTTATTCTTAGCTATTTCAAATTGACTAGTTCCTACACTTTTAAAACTTTCAGAAAATAATTTTTCAACTTCATCTAAATTATTTTCTATTAAATAATTAAAAAAAAACTTTTTTAGTATTTTTTCTCCAATATTCATCTTTTATTCTCTCCTAAAAAATATTTTATTCTATATTTTTATAACTATAAAATTAATATTATTAACATTATATGCACTTTCTTTTATTAATGTCAATTAAAATAACTTTTTTTCAGAAAAATTATATTTTTTTTAAATTTTTAAAGATGAATATTTTTGCAGATAGTAAAAAAATAAAGGGGCTTTACAAATTTTTTAATTGTAATAACCCCTTTATAATCTATCTATATAATACTCCAATATCTTTTCTAAAGTATTTCTTTTCGAAGTTTACTTTCTCAGCATCAGAGTAAGCTTTTGCTCTAGCTTCTTCAAGGTTATCCCCAATAGCTACTACATTGATTACCCTTCCACCATTAGTAAGAAGTTTTCCATCTTCTAGTTTAGCACCAGCTACGAATACCATATTATCTACACTATCCATACCTGTTATCTCATAACCTTTGTTATATTTTTCTGGATATCCACCAGAAGCAAGAACTACACAACAAGCTGATTTATTACTCCATTTTACATCTATCTCAGAAAGTTTTCTATCTATTCCACTCTCTAATAGGTTTATAAAATCTGATTCAAGTAGTGGTAATACAACTTGAGTTTCTGGGTCTCCCAATCTCATATTGTACTCAAGAAGATAAACTCCCTTAGCAGTTATCATTAGCCCAAAGAATATAAATCCAGCAAAATCCATTCCCTCTGCTTTTATTCCCTCAAGAGTAGGATTCATTATCTCAGTTATAAATTTATCATATACCTCTTTAGTTACATAAGGGTTAGGAGCTATTGTTCCCATTCCTCCTGTATTTAATCCTGTTTCTTTCTCTCCAATTTTCTTATGGTCTTTAGCAGAGATAAAAGGCAGGATAATCTTTGAGTCAGTTACTGACAAGATTGAAGCCTCTACTCCATCTAAGAACTCCTCTACTACAATTTGCTCTCCAGCACTGCTGAATACTTTATCTATCATTATCTCATCTACAGCTTTTAGAGCCTCTTCAAGATTTTGGCAGATAAGTACCCCTTTACCAGCAGCAAGTCCACTAGCTTTTACCACTAGAGGAAACTCACAAGTTTTTATATATTCCTTAGCCTTGTCAGCTTCATTAAATACTTCATAAGCAGCTGTTTTTACTCCATACTTTTTCATAAAATCTTTAGCAAAAGCTTTTGACCCTTCAAGTAGAGCAGCTTTCTTATCTGGTCCAAAGATTTTTAATCCTTCAGCTTGGAATTTATCTACAATACCATCTACTAGAAGTTCCTCACTTCCAACGATAGTTAAATCTATTTTATTCTCTTTAGCAAAGGCAAGAATTTCATCTACTCCTTTTAGATTTACATTCTCTCCTTTTTCAAGTAACTCTGTTCCACCATTTCCTGGAGCACAATATACTTTTTCTACCTTCTCATTTTGGCTTACTTTCCAGCAGATAGTATGCTCTCTTCCACCGCTTCCAACTACTAATATTTTCATTCTTTCTTCTCCTTTAAAAAATTAATAGTAGCTACTTTCAACTACAAACTTTAATCAAGAAAACTCAAAGAATTGCGTAAATTACGGAGAAAAGTTAGATTAACTCAGCGAAATCGAACGCTAAAAAACACAACTGTTTGAGTGAAACGAGTTTTCCAATAGTAGAGGAGTTTTAACGACTACTACTATTGAGACACAGAAATTTATTTTCTGTGTTACATTAAGGAAACACTGAAAGCTTTGCTTTCTGTGTCTCAAAATTCTTAGAGAGCTAAAGCTCTTAGAATTTTGGAAGCCATAGTTAATCTACTTTTTGTAGTCTGAAGCAATTCTTAGTTTTCTTTTAATTTTTTAATAACTTAAGTAGATACGATTAGTGTTTGAAATGTCTCATTCCACTGAATATCATAGCTATTCCATGCTCATTACAAGCTTCGATAGATTCCTTATCTCTAATAGAACCTCCAGGTTGGATTATAGCTTTGATTCCATGTTTTGCACAAGTGTCTACTACATCTCTAAATGGGAAGAAAGCATCAGAAGCAAGTACAGCTCCCTCTATTCTCTCTCCAGCTCTTTCTATTGCTTGTTCAGTAGGCCAAATTCTATTTGTTTCTCCATTTCCTATTCCAATAGCCATCTTATCTTTAGCTACTACAATAGCATTAGATTTTACATGTTTTACTATCTTCATTCCAAAATCTAAGTCACTCATCTCTTTTTCAGTAGGAGCTTTTTCTGTAACAGTTTCATAGTGAGTAGAAAAACTTAAATCTTCATCTTGTACTAGGATTCCTCCATCTACTTTTACAAGGTTTACTTTGTCCATAGGTTTATGATGGCATTTTATTACTCTTAGATTTTTCTTAGTTCTTAATACTTCTAAAGCTTCCTCTGTAAAACTTGGAGCTATTACTATCTCTAGGAATATTTTTACTAATTCCTCAGCAGTTGCCTTATCTACCTCTTTATTAAGAGCTACTATTCCTCCAAATATAGATACAGGGTCACACTCATAAGCTTTTACATATGCTTCATGTATATCTTTTCCTACTGCTGCTCCACAAGGTGTAGAGTGTTTTACTCCACAACAAGCTGGCTCTTCAAATTCACAAGCTACTTTCCAAGCTACGTCCATATCTCTTATATTATTAAATGAAAGCTCTTTACCATTTAATTGTTCAAAATCTTTCATAGCTCCACTATCAGTAGTTGATACATAGTAAGCAGCTTTTTGATGAGGGTTCTCTCCATATCTTAAATCCATAACTTTTTCATATGAAGCATTTAAATAGTGAGGCATCTCATCTCCAAGTAAGAAACTAGATATAGCGGCATCATAAGCAGATGTTAAGTTGAAAACTTTTCCAGCAAGTCTTTTTCTTGTTTCAAATGTTACCTCTCCAGCTTCCATCTCTTTCATAACAGTTTCATAGTCAGCTGTATCACTAATTACTACAACATCTTTAAAAGATTTTGCTGCTGATCTTAGCATTGTAGGTCCACCGATATCTATAAATTCAACTTTCTCTTCAAAAGTTAAATCCTCATTTACTTTCTTAAAGAATGGGTATAGATTTACAACTACCATATCAATAGTTTCTATCCCTCTAGCTTTTATAGTGGCCATATGCTCCTCATTATCTCTTATAGCTAAAATTCCTCCATGGATTACAGGATGTAGAGTTTTTACTCTTCCATCTAACATCTCTGGAGCTTTTGTTACTTCAGCTACCTCTATTACAGGTACTCCATTCTCTTTTAAATATCTATATGTTCCACCTGTTGAGATTATCTCCACATTGTGTTTTACTAAAAATTGTGCAAACTCTAATATTCCATTTTTATCAAAAACTGATATTAATGCTCTTTTCATTATAATAGACTCCTTTATCTTCTTTCTGATATAATTTTTGCAATAGATTCAGGTAAAAGCTTATGCTCTTCTACTAATACTCTCTTTTGTAAAATCTCTGGAGTATCTCCTTCTAAAACCTTTACTCTCTTTTGAGCTATTATCTCTCCACTGTCCACTCCTGTATCTACATAGTGTACTGTACAACCACTCTCTTGCTCTCCAGCTTTTAGTACAGCTTCATGTACCCTTATACCATACATTCCTGGACCACCAAATTTTGGAAGAAGAGAGGGGTGAATATTGATTATTCTCCCCTTCCATTTATTTACAAACTCTTCATCAATGATAGATAAAAATCCAGCTAGAACTATCAAATCAACTCCTCTTTCTGAAACAATTTTATCTATCTCTCTACATAGCTCTTTTTTTAAAACTTTTCTATCTAAGGTATATCCATCTATTCCAGCTTCCTTAGCTCTCTCTACTCCATAGCACTCTCTATCTCCAATTACAACTTCAACTTTACATTGTAACTCTCCACTTTTAGATTTATCTATTATAGATTGAAGATTGCTTCCTCCACCAGAAACTAAAACTCCTATTTTAAACATAGTCCCTTTTCTCCCTTTTGAACATATCCTATTTCAAAAGCTTCTTCTCCATATTTAGCAAGCTCTTCTATTACTCCATCTTTATCTTTAGGGTCTACTACTAGTACAAAACCTACTCCCATATTGAATGTACCATACATCTCATCTTCTGGGATATCCCCCTCTTTTTGAATATATTTAAATATATCTAATACTCTTAATTTTTCTTTTAATACAACTGGTTGATGTCCTTCACTTATTGTTCTAGGTAAGTTCTCAGGTAATCCTCCTCCAGTTATATGAGCCATACCTTTTACATTATATTTTTCTAATACAGCAAGAACCGGTTTTACATATATTTTTGTAGGTATAAGAAGAGTTTCACTAATTGGTTTTCCATTGTACTCTTTATTATAGTCAGTTATTACTTTTCTTACTAATGAGAATCCATTACTATGTACTCCAGAAGATGGTATAGCTATTAAGATATCTCCTTCAGAAGTTGTACTTCCATTTACTATTTTAGATTTTTCTACTGCTCCTACACAGAAACCAGCTATATCATAATCTCCTACTTTGTAGAATCCTGGCATTTCTGCTGTTTCTCCACCTATAAGGGCAGCTCCAGCTTGATAACAACCTTCAGCTACTCCAGAAACTAATTCAGCTGCTACTTCAGCATCTAATTTTCCACAAGCTAGATAATCTAAAAAGAATATTGGTTTTGCTCCGTGGCAAAGTACATCATTTACACACATAGCAACAGCATCTATTCCTACTGTGTCATATTTTTTTGTAGTAAGAGCTATCTCTAATTTTGTTCCTACTCCATCAGTTCCAGAAACTAATACAGGATTTTCATATTTTCCTAACTCATACATAGCTCCAAAACTTCCAAGTCCATTTAATACGTTGCTATTCATTGTCTTAGCAACAGCTTTTTTCATAAGCTCTACTGCTCTGTATCCTTCCTCTTTATCTACTCCAGCTTCTTTATATGAAATTGCCATTTTTTCCTCCAAAATTTTAATTATTTTTTACTCTTCTGTTGGTGTATCTACTGGATACTCTCCATTGAAACAACCTACACAGTAATCACAACCCTTTAGGGATTTTAACATATTTTCCATTGATAGATAATCTAATGTATCTGCATTTATCTCTTTTCTTATCTCTTCTACCGATAATCTAGCTGCTATTAACTCCTCTCTATGAGCTGTATCTATTCCAAAATAACAAGAGTGTTTTACAGCTGGAGAAGCTGAACGGAAGTGTACTTCCTTAGCTCCTGCCCTTCTGATTATCTCTATTAAAATCTTACTTGTTGTTCCTCTTACTAGTGAGTCATCAATTATTACTACTCTTTTTCCTTCAAGATTTACTTTTAATGGATTTAATTTTACCATTACAGCTTGCTCTCTTAGAGCTTGAGTAGGTTTTATAAATGTTCTTCCTATATATTTATTTTTTACTAACCCTATTGCATAAGGTATTCCACTAGCTTCAGCAAAACCAATAGCCGCTGGTATTCCAGAATCTGGTACACCTATTACTACATCTGCATCTACTTTCATCTGTTTAGCAAGTAGTCTTCCAGCCTCTACCCTAGACTCATATACATTTAATCCATCTATTACACTATCAGGTCTAGCAAAGTATATGTGTTCAAATGAGCAAGGTGCTTTTTTATTATTTTCTGAATATTTTACAGATTTTACTCCATTCTCATCTATTATTACCATCTCTCCTGGTAATACATCTCTAATTAGAGTTCCTCCCACAGCATCAATGGCACAAGATTCAGAAGCTAAAATATAATCTCCATTTTCATTTATACCTAAGCAAAGTGGTCTTATTCCATATGGGTCTCTTACTCCTACCAATTTGTTTCCAGCTAAGATTACTAATGCATAAGCTCCTTTTATAGCTCCTACTGTACTTCTTATAGCATCTTCAACATTTCCATTAGCTTTTCTTGCTATCATTTTGATGATAACTTCTGAGTCTATTGAGGTATTAAAAGTAGAACCAGCATCTTCTAATAACTCTCTTATTATCTTTGCATTAGTTAAATTTCCATTGTGAGCTACTGCTATTTGTCCTAATTTATATCTACTCTCAAGAGGCTGAGCATTTTCTAATTTGCTCGCCCCTGTTGTAGAGTATCTCACATGTCCTATTGCAGCATTTCCAACAAGATTATTTAAAGTTTCTGGTGTAAATACATCTGCAGTAAGTCCCATTCCTTTATAAGTTACTATCTCTCCAAAATTAGAAACAGATATTCCCGCACTCTCTTGACCTCTATGTTGAAGAGCATATAATCCGTAGTAAGTTATTTGTGCTACTTCATTTACCTCTTTTGAATATATTCCGAATACTCCACACTCCTCTTCCATTTTATCTTTAGCCATTAGAATTTCTGTGCAGTTCATCATTAAGCCCCCAATCTCTTTAATACTTCTATATAAGCCTCTTCTATTCCTCCAAGGTCTCTTCTAAATCTATCCTTATCTAATTTTTTACCTGTTTCTTTATCCCATAATCTACAAGTATCTGGAGTTATCTCATCAGCTAGTAAGATTTCTCCTGCAGCATTTTTACCAAATTCTATTTTGAAGTCTACTAAAGTAATTCCAATTTTATCAAAAGCATCTTTTAATAGGTTGTTGATTTGACCAGTAATTCTATATATCTCTGCTAATTCCTCATAAGTACAAAGTCCTAAAGCAACTGCATGGTGGTCATTGATTAATGGGTCTCCATAAGCATCATTTTTATAGCAGATTTCAAATATTGTGTTAGTTGGTTTAGTTCCTTCTGGAATTCCAACTCTTGCTGCCATTGAACCAGCTATTACGTTTCTTACTATTACTTCTAATGGGAATATTTTTACTCTTTGGCAAAGTTGGTCTCTATCATTTAATACATCTACTAAGTGAGTTTTTATTCCATTTTTCTCTAACATTCTGAATAACATAGCTGTTATTTTGTTGTTCATTACACCTTTATTTACTATTGTTCCTTTTTTAGCTCCATTTCCTGCTGTTGCATCATCTTTATAGTGAATTATTACTAAGTTCTCATCTGTTGTTGAATATACTTGTTTAGCTTTTCCTTCATAAATAAAATCTTTTTTTTCTACTGACATTTTAATTCCTCCTGAGATACTTTTAATATTTTTATACCTTATTTTTATTTTTTATTGAAATTTAAATTTTAAATTTGAAAACTTCTATTATCTGTAACTTTATAGAAAATCTCTTGATTAAAATCAAGAATAACGAAGATTGAGGAGAATATTAGAGCAAGTCAATGAAAGCGAATGCCCAAAAACACAATAAGCCAAAGGCTTAACCCTTGTGTTTTTAATGAGCTGAGCCATACTTGCTCTTTATTCTTTGAACGAAAGTTATTCTTGAATTTTATAGTAGTAACTTCTCTATGTAATTTACACAACCCTTAGTTTTCAAGAAATTGAAGTTTAAAGTTCTACTCCTGATTCATTATCAGCTATAAACTTAGCTTTCATATCTTTTCTGAAGTTTCTTAATTTCTCTTTTAGTTCTGGAGATTTTAATGAAAGCATTTGTACAGCTAACATTCCTGCGTTGTATGAGTTATTTATTCCAACAGTTGCAACTGGAATTGATTTAGGCATCTGTACTATTGATAATAATGCGTCCATTCCGTTGAAAGCTGCCTCAATAGGTACTCCTATTACTGGTAGTGTAGTTTTTGAAGCTATAACTCCAGGTAAATGAGCTGCAAGCCCAGCTCCAGCTATAATTACATCATAACCTTCTACCTCTAATTTTTCTAATGTTTCTTCTAATTTTTCAGGTACTCTATGAGCTGAAAGTACATGAGCTGAATACTCTATTCCAAACTCTTTTAAGCAGTTAGCTGCTCCTCTCATCTTCTCTGTATCTGATTTACTTCCGAAAATAATAGCTACTTTCATTTGTCCTCCTAAATTATTTGAAATATTTTACTCCATTTTCAAATATTTTTTGCTCTTTATTTCCAATTATATTTTTAAATACATTGTTTCCATATCTTTCTGTATGTCCCATCTTACCAAATACTCTTCCATCTGGCGAAGTAATTCCTTCAATAGCAAAGCTTGAACCATTAGGGTTGAATCTAAACTCATTAGTTGGTTCTCCCTCTAAGTTGACATATTGAGTTGCCACTTGTCCATTTTCAAATAGCTTTTTAATTACCTCATCACTAGCAAAGAATCTTCCCTCTCCATGTGACACTGCTATTTCAAACTCTGAACCTGTTTCTATTCCAGCAAGCCAAGGTGACTTATTAGAAGTTACTTTAGTTTTTACCATTTGAGATATATGTCTACCAATTTTATTGAATGTAAGAGTTGGTGAATCTTCAGTAATCTTTCCTATCTCTCCATAAGGAAGTAACCCAGATTTGATAAGAGCTTGGAATCCATTACAAATTCCTAATATAAGTCCATCTCTCTCTAAGAACTTATGGATAGCTTCTGCTACTTTAGGGTTAGTAAGTACTGTTGCTATAAATTTACCAGAACCATCTGGCTCATCTCCAGCACTGAATCCTCCTGGGAACATTAGGATTTGAGAGTTATTTATCTCTTTTACCATCTTTTCTATTGAGTCATTGATATACTCTTGAGTTAGGTTTCTAAATACTAATATATTTGATTCTGCTCCAGCTTTTTCAAATACTCTAGCTGAATCATATTCACAGTTTGTTCCTGGGAAAGCTGGTACTAATACTCTTGGTTTAGCTATCTTATTTTTGCATACTACTATATTTTTAGTAGTATAAGGAGTCCAGATATATTTTTCAACTTTTTCTACTGTTTTATGAGGGAAAACTGGGAATAGTTTATCTAACCATACCTTCTCTCCAGCAGTCATATCTATCTCAATATCTTCTACTATTACTTTGTATTCAGAGATTATTTCTCCTAATAATTCTACATTTTTACCAGTAAGTTCTACATTTGACTCCACTATAAATGTTCCATATCCTAACTTGAATAACTCATCTCCAAGATTAGATATCTTAGCTCCTATTCTGTTTCCAAATGTCATCTTACTTACTGCTTCAGCTATACCACCAGTTTTTAATGTCATAGCTGATACTATATTTCCATTAACTATATTTTCATGTACATATTCAAAGTTTTCTTTTAACTCTTCCACATTAGGCATATAGTTTTCTAACATATGGTGTTTTACTAAATAGATTTTATTTCCAACCTTTTTAAACTCTGGAGATATTACTATACTAGCTTTTACTGGAGATACGGCAAAAGATATTAGTGTAGGCGGAACGTGAATATCATTAAATGTTCCACTCATAGAGTCCTTTCCTCCAATAGCTGGTATTTCAAAAGCTCTTTGCATCTCTATTGTTCCTAATAAAGCTGAGAAAGGTTTACCCCAATTTTTAGGATTTTGTCCAAGTTTTTGGAAGTATTCTTGGAATGAAAGTCTTACTCTCTTATAATCTACTCCCACACTTACTAATTTTGCTAATGATTCAACTACTGCATAAGCTCCACCATGGAATTGTGACCAAGATGATAATACTGGGTTATATCCCCAAGTGATAGCAGAAGCTGTATCTGTTTCCCCTTTAAGTAATGGTAATTTTTGTACACTTACATCTGTTGGAGTCATTTGATATTTTCCACCAAATGGCATAAGTACTGTAGTAGCTCCTATTGTAGAGTCAAATATCTCCATAAGTCCCTTTTGAGAAGCTACATTTAAAGATGATAACATATTGTACCACTTAGCTTCCAAATTCTCTCCTTCGTAAGCTACTTTTGTAAGAGGGCTCTCTTCATAAGAGATATTCTCTACTTCTACCTCTGTCTCTTGAGTCACTCCGTTAGTATCTAAAAACTCTCTTGAGATATCTACTATCTTCTTCCCTTTCCAACTTAGCACAAGTCTATTTGTGTCAGTAACCACTGCTACAACTGTTGCTAATAAGTTCTCTCTATTTGCTAATTCTATAAATTTATCTCTATCTTTAGCCTCTATTACTACTGCCATTCTCTCTTGTGATTCAGAGATAGCTAGCTCTGTTCCACTAAGTCCTAAATATTTAGTAGGAACTACATCTAAGTTAATATCTAGTCCAGGAGCTAACTCTCCTATTGCTACTGATACCCCTCCAGCTCCAAAGTCATTACATTTTTTAACAAGTCTTGTAACCTCTGGATTTCTAAATAATCTTTGGATTTTTCTCTCCTCTGGAGCATTTCCTTTTTGTACCTCTGCTCCACAAAGTCTTAAGGAATCATCTGTATGCTCTTTAGAAGAACCAGTTGCTCCTCCACAACCATCTCTTCCTGTTTTTCCTCCAAGTAGTACAACTATATCTCCTTTAGAAGCATTCTCTCTTCTTACCCAATCAGCTGGTACAGCTCCAACTACTGCTCCTACTTCCATTCTCTTAGCTTTGTATCCATCGTGATAGATTTCAGCTACATGCCCAGTAGTAAGTCCTATTTGATTTCCATAAGATGAGTATCCTGCTGCTGCTCCTGTTGTTATTTTCTTTTGAGGTAATTTTCCTTGTAAAGTATCTTCTAATTTTTCCAATGGGTTACCAGAACCTGTTACTCTAATAGCTTGGTATACATAAGATCTTCCTGATAATGGGTCTCTTATTGCCCCTCCTAAACAAGTAGAAGCTCCTCCAAATGGCTCTATCTCAGTAGGGTGGTTGTGAGTTTCGTTTTTAAACATCAATAGCCACTTTTCTATTTTCCCATCTACATCTACATCTATATATACTGAGCAAGCATTTATCTCATCAGATACCTCTAAGTCATCTAGCTTACCAGTTTTTCTCATCTCTTTTCCACAGATTGTTGCCATATCCATTAGAGATATATATTTTTTCTCAAGTCTTTCTTGATGTACAAATTTTCTTGCTCCCAAATAGTTTTCAAAAGCTTTTTGTAATGTTTCTCCAAAAGCTGATTTTGGGAAAACAATATTTTTTATTCTAGTTTCAAATGTTGTATGTCTACAATGGTCAGACCAATAAGTGTCTAATACTTTTATCTCTGTTTCAGTTGGATTTCTTTTTTCCGTATCTCTAAAATACTCTTGTACAAAGGCTATATCAGCAAATGTCATAGCTAGTCCAAGCTCTTTTCTAAATTTTTCCAACTCCTCAGCTCCATATGTAATAAATCCTTCAAATACAGGAACTTCTTGAGCTAACTCTCCCTCTTCTATCTCTAATTTCTCAAGAGTTTTCTCTCTCATCTCTACAGGGTTGATATAGTAATTTTTTACTTTATTTAGCTCCTCTTCTGATATATCTCCCTCTAAGATTATAACTTTTCCACTTGTTACTACTACATCTTGGTTTTTATCAGATATTAGATTTAAACATTGCATAGCTGAGTCAGCTCTTTGGTCAAACTGCCCTGGTAAAAATTCCACAGCAAAGTATTTTGCCCCTTTACTATCTAACTCTTCAGTTACTCTATCTGTTACTACCTCTGAGAATATAAGCTTTTTAGCCTTTGCTAACTCTTCACTATCTATTCCAAAGACATCATAGCAGTTTAGTAATCTTACTTTTTCTAGCCCCTTTAATTGAAGACTCTCTCTTAATTCATTCTCAAGTCTTTTAGCATCTAAATCAAATCCTGATTTCTTTTCTACAAAAATACGGTAATTCATTTCTCCTCCTGAAAAATTTTAACATAGATTTTTTTATTAGAATAATCCTTCTATCTTTCCATTCTCATCTATATCTATCAACTCAGCTGCTGGTTTTTTAGGTAGTCCTGGCATATCTATTATATCCCCAGCCATAGCTACTATAAATCCTGCTCCTGCTGATATTCTTAGTTCATTTATTGTTACAGTAAATCCTGTTGGTCTACCTATTAATAAAGCATTATCTGATAAAGATTTTTGAGTTTTAGACATACAAACTGGTAAGTTTCCATATCCTAGCTCATCTATTGTCTTTAACATCTTCTTAGCTCCAGAGCTAAACTCTACTCCATCAGCTCCATATATCTCTTTTACTATTGTTTCTATTTTCTCTTTTATACTTAAATCTAATGAGTAAAGTGGTGTATAGTTATCAGTCTCTTTTTCTAATTGAGCCATTACCTCTTTAGCAAGAGCTATTCCTCCCTCTCCACCTTTTGCCCATACCTCACATAGAGCAACTGGTACATCTAACTCTTTACAGTGCTTTTCAATAAATTCAAGTTCTCTTTCAGTGTCGCTTACAAATCTATTGATTGCTACCACAACTGGTAAGTTATATTTTTTCATATTCTCTATATGTTTATCTAAGTTAGCTATTCCTTTTTCTAATGCTTCTAAGCTCTCTTCTGATAATTCCTTAGCTCCACCATGATGTTTTAGAGCTCTTACTGTTGCTACTATTACTACACAGTTAGGTCTTAGATTTCCTTTTCTACATTTTATATCTAAGAATTTTTCTGCCCCTAAGTCAGCAGCAAATCCAGCCTCTGTTATAGCATAATCAGAAAGTTTTAATGCTAATTTTGTAGCTAAGATTGAGTTACATCCATGAGCTATATTAGCAAATGGTCCTCCATGGATAAATACTGGAGTATTTTCTAAAGTTTGAACAAGGTTTGGTTTTAAAGCCTCTTTTAATAATGCAGTTACAGCTCCCTCTATTTTTAAATCTCCTACTGTAAGAGCTTTTCCATCTCTTGAATATCCAAATACCATACTTCTAATCTTATCTTTTAAATCCATAAGTGAATTTGCTAAACATAGAGCTGCCATTATCTCAGAAGCTACTGTTATTTGGAAAGATGACTCTCTAGGTATTCCATTAGCTTTTCCACCAAGTCCAATAACTACCTCTCTTAATGCTCTATCATTCATATCTACTACTCTTTTCCAAGAGATTTTTGTAACATCTATATTTAGTAAATTTCCTGAATTAATATGATTATCAATACAAGCAGCTATTAAGTTGTGAGCTACTCCTATTGCATGTAAATCTCCAGTAAAATGTAAATTTATATCTTCCATAGGAATTACTTGTGCATATCCTCCACCAGTAGCTCCACCTTTCATTCCAAATACAGGTCCAAGAGATGGTTCTCTTAAAGCAGCTACTGAAGATTTTCCTAATTTATTTAAAGCTTGAGTAAGTCCTACTGTAACTGTTGATTTTCCCTCTCCAGCTGGAGTTGGTGTGATAGCTGTTACCAATACTAGTTTACCATCTTTTTTATCTTCTAATCTTTTTAGCACATCTAGGTTGACTTTTGCTTTATATTTTCCATATTGTTCAATATCATCTTCGGTAAGTCCTACCTTCTTTGCTATTTCTAAAATATTTACTATTTTTGCCTCTTGAGCTATTTGAATATCAGTTTTCACATTTCCCTCCTTGAAGTTTCTATTAAAACAAAAGGTCTAAGTACACACTCATGCTTTACATAAGTACACACTTAGACCACTATTTATATATATTCTTAAGTTTACAATTATGCCTTTGTTAGTAAATGTTTTAAGCCTACTTTTCAGTCTTTTCTTCTTTTTATTAACAAATAGCATTTTCTCCTCCTAATATTTTTCCCCATATATACTAAAGGAGCCAACAAAAAAATCCTTCAACTCATAGCAGTTTATTACAATGGTAAACCGTAGAAACTCCTCTCCATATTAGAGGTATATATGAGATATATTTCTTTCTATATGTTAAGAATATCACAAAAGTGAAACTTTGTCAAAATAAAAACTTTTTTTCTTATTTTATCTATTTTTTATTTTATAATCTGTACTTTTTAATCAAAAATAAAACTATTTGTTTTTTATTTTTTTATATAAAAAATCTATAGCTAAGAGATATCCATCACTTCCTAATCCACAAATTTGTCCTATACAAGCTGGTGCTGTGAAAGATTTGTGTCTAAATTCTTCTCTTTTATGAATATTTGAAAGATGAACTTCTATTGTTGGAATATCTACACTTTTTATAGCATCATACAGAGCTATGGAAGTATGAGTATATGCTCCTGGATTAATTACTATCCCATCATACTTTTCTAAATATGCTCTTTGTATAAAGTTTATAATCTCTCCCTCAATATTACTTTGATATATTGTTACATCAATATCTTTAGCTAAATTCTCCTTAATATATGCACACATCTCTTCATAGGTTTGTACACCATAAATATTTTTCTCTCTTATTCCCAGAAAATTTATATTGGGTCCATTTATTACCATTACTTTCACTATTTTTTCATCTCCTCTAATCTCTCTATAACTCTTTTCTCTACTTCTTCTCTTGTATCTCTATCTATATCTATCCCCTCCCAAAGTTCATCACTTTTTATAGCTTGACCTACAAGCATAGATACTCCATCTACACATTTTAAACTACAATTTTTTGCTAATTGTAAAAACTTTGTAGTCTTAGGATTATATACAATATCAACAGCTATATCAAAACGCTTTAAAATTTCCTCATCTAGTGGAGAGCTATCTATATTAGGATACATCCCTAAAGGAGTAGTATTTACAACAATATCTCCACCTATTATATTTTCATAAGATACTACCTCTATATTTCTAAATCTATTTTTCAACTCTCTTCTCTTTGATTCCACATCTCTTGTTACTACAACTATCTCTTTAGCTCCTAAGTCATGTAGAGCTACTATCACAGATTTTGAAGCCCCACCACTTCCTAGAACATAGCATATTTTTCCTTTTACTTTGACATCATGTTTTTCTAGCATCTCTACGACCCCATAGTAATCACTATTATATCCGTAGCTTTCACCATTTTTTATTTTCACTAGATTTACAGCTCCAATTTTTTCTGCCTCCTCAGAGATAAAATCAAGTTGGCTCATCACAATCTCTTTATAAGGAATAGTTATATTAAATCCTTTTATCCCTTTTTCTTCCATTAATTTTAAAATATCTTTTCCATCTTCAATCTCATACAGTGAGTACTCTGCTTCTACTCCAAGCTTATCAAAAATATAGTTATGTATCTCTGGAGATAGTGAGTGCCCCAATTTTTTTCCCACAAGACCATATTTATTCATATCTGCCTCCTGCTTCATATATCTTATCTAACAATGCTATTGCCATTATTGATTCTATTACCACTACTGCTCTCGGTACTATACAAGGGTCATGTCTTCCCTCTATTTCTAATTCACAATCTTTTTTATCTTTTATATTTATTGTATGTTGAAGCTTAGAAATAGATGGAGTAGGTTTTATAGCAACTTTAAAATTTATAGGCATTCCATTGGATATCCCCCCTAATATTCCTCCGTTATTATTGGATTTAGTTTTCACTATACTATTTTTATAGTAGTATTCATCATTTACTTCACTACCATAATATTTTGCTATATCAAATCCTTTTCCAAACTCTATTCCTTTTACAGCTGGTACAGAAAAAGCTAAATGAGCTATACTACTCTCTAATGAATCAAAAAATGGCTCTCCCAATCCTGCTGGTACTCCTATGGCAAAACATTCTATAGTTCCACCAACAGAGTCTTGATTCATTCTAGCTCTCTCTATCTCCTCTTTTATCTCTACTATTTTCTTTTCATCTAAAATAGCCAGCTCTTTTTTAGCCAGCTCATCAAAAAGCTCTTTAGATAATCTATCTTCATTTGGTGTTTCTAATTCTATATTTTTTATACTCTTTATCATAGCTCCTACATATATTCCCTTTTTAGCTAAGATACTCTTAGCCAAGCTTCCAGCAAAAACAAGTGGGGCTGTTATTCTTCCAGAAAAATGACCTCCACCTCTTACATCATTATATCCTCTATATTTTATATATGCTGAATAATCACTATGACTAGGTCTCATTACCTCTTTTAATTTTGAATAATCTTTAGATTTTTTATCTTCATTTCTAATAATTGCACAAAGAGGAGCTCCTGTAGTCTTACCGTCACAGATTCCACTTAAAATCTCAAAGCTATCACTCTCTTTTCTTTGAGTAGAAAAACTATTTTTCCCTGGTGCTCTCCTTCCCATATCTCTCTCTATGCTTTCAAAATCTATATCTATACCACTAGCTAATCCATCTATATTTATCCCTATTGCTTTTCCGTGAGATTCCCCAAAAATTGATAATCTCAAACTATGTCCCCAATTAGCTCCCATACTCTTCTCCTCTCTCTATTCTTCTAACATAATTATACCACATTTTATCAATTTAATGACGTAAATTTAAAATCATCTTATATGATAAGTTTCTTATAGTATTTTTTTCAAAAATATGATATAATAAGGTCTAAAATTAATTTGTGGAGGGAAAATTTTTATGAAATTAAAATCTTTAATAGCAGGAGTAGCACTACTGTCTTCTGTTTCTTTTGCTGCTACACAAGGAGCTCAATTTTCAGTATTACCAGGAGTTCAATTTGGAGCTACTAAATATGATTCAATAGATGGATTCAGTTTTAATGTTCTTGGTGCTGAAAACCAAAATGTTTCAGGGGTAGATTTATCTCTTATTGGTTATAGAAAAGTCAATGGTAATTTTAATGGATTACACCTTTCACTTTTCTTTGAAGCTTTTAGAGTAGATGGAAATATGAGAGGAATCTCTTTAGCTCTTTGGAATGATGTTAAAGGAGATGTAAATGGCGGAAATCTTGGACTTGTAAATACAGTTGGAGGAAATGCTACTTTCCAATTAGGTGGACTTAATATGGTTAATCAAGAAGCTATGGTTCAAATTGGTTTTGTTAACTATGCTCAACAAGTGGGAGGGCTTCAATTCGGATTTGTCAATGCTACTAAAAAACTAGAAGGATTACAAGTAGGACTTATCAACTATGCTGAAAATGGAGTATTCCCTGTTTTACCTATTGTAAACTTTAGAAAAACATTATTTTAAAAATAGAGTGGTTTTCCCACTCTATCTTTGTTTATTTATGTTTATTATTATTCCCAAGGCTGAAAATACTGTTATAAGAGAACTTCCTCCTGAACTAAAAAATGGCATAGGTATTCCAAATACAGGAAGTATTCCTAAAGCAACAGAAAGATTTATAACCATTTGAATTATTATATATCCTCCAATTCCTATTGCTAAATATTTTCCAAAATAATCCTTTGTTTCCACAGCTGTTTTTTGAATAATATTAAAAAGCAATAGAAATATTGTCAAAAGAAGTAACATTCCTATAAATCCAAACTCCTCACCATAGGAAGCAAGGATAAAGTCAGTTTTTATCTCTGGCAAATAGCTATACTTCTGTACTCCATTTCCATATCCCTTACCTACTAATCCACCACTTCCAAAAGCTATAAGAGATTGCCCCACTTGATATCCTATTCCATAGTCATATTCATTTTTCAAAAGACCATTTAAAAAACTTCCAACTCTCTTTATTTTATAACTCTCATTTGATAAGTCAGTTAGATTACTTACATAGTAAAATAGACCTCCTATTGATACTAAAACAGCTCCGACACTTCCTACTATCAATTTCATATTTAATCTACTCATAAACAACATAAAAGCAAATATCCCCAAATAGTGTATTGATGTTCCCAAATCTTTTTGTAGATTTATTAATAGCATAAATATTCCTATAACTGGTAACAAAGAAAATAGTATTTTTTTATCGTTGTATCTTTCCTCTTCACATTTTTCCATAATATGGGCTATTATTATAATAAATGGCAATTTCATCATCTCTGATGGCTGCACACTAAAAGAACCAAATCTTATCCAACCTATTGCTCCATTTACATGAGGTATTACCCTTGATAATGATGGTATTTTACTTCCTATTATAATTATAATAAATATAATTGTAGATAGTAAAAGTAAAATTCCACTTATTTTATTTTTATTATATAATTTGTAATTTATCTTTGAAGTGATTATAAAACAGATTATCCCTAAAATTATATAGATAAAATGGTTTCTAATAACCTTTATTCCTTCAAAGTAGATACTATAAAAACTTGCACTAGCCATATTTAAATTGCTCAATATAACCAAAAAGAAAAGAAGAAGAACTATTCCTCTATTTCTTGCTCTTTTTCTCTTTTCTTTATCTATTTTTTTCAAAGTTTTATTTATTTGATTTCTTTTATAATAAGGATTTTCTGTTTCTAATTTGACTTTGTCCATTCTTTATATCCCTCCAAAGAAATTCTATAAAAATGTTTTTCTTAAATACTTAGCTACTCCATTATCTATATTTTTACCAATCATCTCATTATTAGGAAGCTTTTCTCTAAGCCGTTGAGCACAATTTCCCATAAGAAGTCCCTTACCTACTTCACTTAACATCTCATAATCATTTAATCCATCACCAAAAGCCATAGTATTTTCTAATGGAATATTAAGTTTTTCCATAATATTTTTTACAGCTTCTCCCTTTGTTACATTTTTTGTCATAAGTTCCAAACACTCTGGTCCAGATAGTGTTATTGAAACCTTATCTCCTATTACCTCTTCAAAATACTTTTCTAGCTTAAATAGTTTCTCTTGATTTTTGCTGATAAAAAATATTTTTATAAATTTTTCTCCAACTATTTTAGAGAAATCCTTTACCTCATATAAAAATCCACTCTCTTTATGAAACTCTATATACTCCTCTTTATGCTCTTCAACATACCATTTTGTATCTGTATATATATGTCTTTCAATCTCTTTGTTACACTTAACATTTAAAATAAAATTAGCTGTCTCTTCATCAATATTTCTCTCATATACTTCATTATTATGCTCATCATGTATTCTAGCTCCATTTGAACTGATAAGATATGAGTCTAATCCCAATTGTTTTTTTATTGCTAAAGCATCTAAGTGATGTCTTCCAGTAGCTATAAATATCTTTTTACCTGTATCTTTAACCTTTTTTATAACTTCCTTTGTTTCATCTGATAATTGATGTTTTTCATTTAAAAGTGTTCCATCTAAATCACAAACTATTGCTTCATATTTCATAAACTTAACTCCTCATCTTTTTTATTTTTATACCTTAATATAATACCATTATTTTTTTTTTTTGAAAAGTAATTTTTTTTATTGACATTTTTTTTAAAATATGATATTATTACTTTTGTTGATGAGACGGAATATAGCGCAGTCCGGTAGCGCATCTGCCTTGGGAGCAGGGGGCCGCAAGTTCGAATCTTGCTATTCCGACCATCTTAAATTGGGGTGTCGCCAAGCGGTAAGGCAACGGACTTTGACTCCGTCATGCGTTGGTTCGAATCCAGCCACCCCAGCCATTTGCAATCAACCACTCAAATTATTGAGTGGCTTTTTTTTTATCCTAATCAAAATAATTTTCCTATCTTCTTATTTTTAATTCAACTTAAGTTATTTTAAATTTTTTAATTATGTAATCTTCAATTTTATTTTTCTCTTCTATTCTATTTTTCAATATTCTATGCTATAATTGAAAAAAATATTATGAGGTGAATACTGTGGATAGTAGAATATTAAAATTAGCAAAAAATCTTGTTTCTCACTCTTGTAGAGTACAAAAAGGAGAAAAAGTTTTAATAGAAATTTTTGGAGATACTCCTAAAAATCTAGCAAAAGCATTAGTTAAAGAGATTCATTTAGTTGAAGGATTACCTTTCGTCACTTTAAAAGACCAATCTATTACTAGAGAGCTTTTAAAATCTTCTACTAAAGAGCAACTAGAACTAATGGCAAAATATGAGCTAGAAAGAATGAAAGATATGGACTGCTATATAGGGATCAGAGGTAGTGACAATACAGCAGAACTATCTGATGTAGAAGATGAAAAAATGAGAATGTATTCAGATATCTTTATGCTACCTGTACATTTAAAAGAAAGAGTTAATAATACTAAATGGGTAGTACTAAGATATCCTAATAACTCAATGGCACAGCTTGCAAATACATCATTAGAAAATTTTGAAGATTTTTATTTTGATGTATGTTGTCTTGATTATTCTAAAATGGAAAAAGCTATGGACAGCTTGAGTTCTCTTTTAAATAGATCAGATAGAGTTAGAATAGTAGGTCCTGGAACAGATATCAGTTTTTCTATTAAAGGAATACCTAATGTTAAATGTTACGGACTTAGAAATATTCCAGATGGAGAACTTTATACTGCTCCAGTAAGAGAAAGTGTCAATGGTGTAATCTCATACAACACTCCATCTGTTTATGAAGGATTTACTTTCGAAAATATAGTATTTGAGTTTAAAGATGGAAAAATTGTAAAAGCTACTGCTAATAATACAGAAAAATTAAATGAAATTTTAAACTCTGATGAGGGAGCTAGATATATTGGAGAGTTTGCTTTTGGAGTAAACCCATATATTTTAAAACCTATGAAGGATACTCTTTTTGATGAAAAGATATCTGGAAGTATTCACTTTACTCCTGGACAAGCTTATAAACAAGCTGATAATGGTAATAAATCTAGTATTCACTGGGATTTAGTTCTTATCCAAAGACCAGAGTTTGGTGGTGGAGAGATTTGGATAGATGATGTATTAATTAGAAAAGATGGTATCTTTGTTTTAGATGAATTAAAAGCTTTAAATCCAGAAAATTTAAAATAAATTAAGGTGGTGTTTTATGCTTATAACTATAGATATTGGAAATACTCATATTGTAACAGGAATCTTTGATGAAAAAGGAAATACTCTTCTTACATTTAGAGTTTCTACAAATGATAAATTGACAGAAGATGAATATTTCTCTTATTTTAGAAATATTTCAAAATTTAATGGAATTGAAATAAGAAAAGTTAGTGGAATAGTTGTTTCTTCAGTTGTTCCCAATCTTATAACTATTTTCCAATTCTTTGGAAGAAAATATTTTAATATTGAGCCTATGATAGTAGACTTAGAAAAAAATCTACCTTTTACATTTGCTAGTAATATGAATCCTACTGGATTTGGTGCTGATAGAATAATTGATATTGTCCAAGCTCTTGAAGAGTATCCTGATAAAAATCTTATCATCATAGACTTAGGTACTGCTACAACTTTTGATGTATTAAAGAAAAATGTCTATGTTGGAGGAGCAATACTTCCTGGAATTGAGATGAGCATCAATGCTCTTTGTGGTAACACAGCAAAACTTCCTAAGGTAAAATTTACAACACCTGAATGTGCATTAGGTTCTGATACTATTTCTCAAATCCAATCTGGTATATTCTATGGATATGCTGGACAGATAAAACATATTATCAGAAAAATGAAAGAGGAAGTAGGAGAAGAGTGCTTTGTAGTTGCTACTGGTGGACTTGGAAAAATCTTATCTGCTGAAATTGATGAGATAGATGTATACAAAGCAGATTTAAGTATAAAAGGTCTATATACTCTATATCAAAATAATAAAACAAAATAAAATTATTTTTTCTTTAAATTTGACTCTTTATAAAAAATCTTGTATAATGTACATGTGCAAATTGCTTAATTTATATCTTTATTATGATATAAAGCGGGGGATCCACTTTTTTGGGGCGAATTTCCTTTATGGAATAGGATACTTTTCAATCCGAGTCCGGCAGCTAACCTCGTCAGCATTGAAAAGAGTTGAGGCTTTATTTTGTTATATTTTTAATTTTACAAATTAAAACACCATGACTCTAGCCTGGTGTTTTTTTGTACAATTTTTTAGGAGGTTTACTTATGGATTTTTTTACTTATATTATACAAGAACGAACTCAGATTATATCTCTTTTAGTAGAACATATAAATCTTACACTGATATCTGTACTTGTAGCTATTCTTATTGGAGTTCCCATGGGGATTTTAATAAGTCATTTTAAAAAAATAAATAAAACAGTTATGGGAATTGCTAATACTATTCAAGCTATTCCAAGTATGGCACTCTTAGGTTTTCTTATTCCTTTTTTAGGTATTGGAGTTATGCCATCTATCTTTATGGTAGTACTTTACTCTTTACTACCTATTATAAAAAATACTTATACAAGTATTGAAGGAATAAACCCACAGATGATAGAAGCAGCTGAAGGAATTGGACTTACAAAATTACAAATACTTTTTAAAATTCAAATCCCAATGGCTCTTCCTGTTATAATGGCAGGTGTACGTATCTCTGCTGTTACAGCTGTTGGACTTATGACTATTGCTGCCTTTGTAGGAGCTGGTGGATTAGGATTTTTAGTATTCTCTGGAATAAGAACAGCCAATACATATCAAATTTTAGCTGGAGCTATTCCAGCTTGTATATTGGCTCTATTTATTGACTGGACAGCAGCTATTATAGAAAAAATAGTTGTTCCTAAAGGAATAGTTAGTGGAGAAGAGGAAAATAAAAAAATCCCTTTCTTACATAAACTAATTTTAACTCTTGCTGTTTTTTTAATCTTATTTTCTAGTGGAAAGAATATTGTTAAAAACTTTATAGCTCCACAAGAAAAAGTAGTTACTATTGCAAGTAAAGATTATACAGAACAAATTCTTCTTGGTAATATGTTAGCAGATTTAATTGAAGATAAAACAGATATCAAAGTTAATAGAAAGTTAGCCTTAGGAGGAACTCAAGTTATTTTTGGTGCTTTAAATAAAGGAGAAGTAGATATGTATATGGAATATACTGGAACTATGTTTGCTGATATGTTAAAGCATAACCCTATAGCTGAAAATGTTAAATCTTCTGATGTTTATTCTATATCAAAAAAAGAGATAGAAGAGAAGTATGATGTATTAGTTGGAAAGGAGATTTCAGCTAATAATACATACAGATTAGCTGTTAGAAAAGAAACTGCTGATAAATATAACTTAGAAAATATCAGTGATTTAATTAAAGTTGCTCCACAATTAACTATCTCATCTACATTTGAATTTACAAATAAACATGATGGGTTACCTGGACTTTTAGAAGCTTATCCAGGACTGAAATTTAAAAACTCTCTATCTATAGATGGAGCTCTTCGTTATCAGGCTATTGCTAATAAAGAGAGTGATGTAATAGATGCCTTTGCTACTGATGGATTAATATCTACATATAATTTAGTAGTTTTAGATGATGATAAAGAGTTTTTCTTACCTTACCATGCTGTACCATTAATAAGAGAAGATATTGCTAATAAATATCCTGAGTTAAAAAATATAACTGATTCACTTGTTGATGTTTTAACAGATGAAGTAATGAGAGAATTAAATAATCAAGTAGATACATACAAAAGAGAACCTCAAGAAGTAGCTCATGAGTTTTTAATCGAAAGAGGTCTAATATCTAAATAATTTTAGATATTAAAAGGAGGTATGAAATGATAGAATTTATAGGAGTAAATAAAATATTTAAAAATAATATAGTTTTACACGATGTAAATTTAAAAATAGAAGATAAAAGTATTACAGTTTTTGTAGGTCCATCTGGTTGTGGAAAAACTACTACACTAAAAATGATAAATGGACTTATCAAACCTACATCTGGAAAAATCCTTATAGATGGAGAGGATATTTCTAAAAAAAATATTATTGATTTAAGAAGAGGAATAGGATATGTTATCCAACAGACAGGTCTTTTCCCTCATATGACAATAAAAGAAAATATCGAATTAGTAGCTAAGTTAGAAAAAGTTCCAGAGTTAGAAAGAGAAGAAAGAGTAAAAGAGCTTATGGATATGGTGGGATTACCCTATGAAAAATTTGCTGATAGATACCCTAAACAGCTAAGTGGTGGACAGCAACAAAGAGTTGGTATAGCCAGAGCTTTTATGACAAATCCTGATATAATTCTTATGGACGAGCCATTTTCAGCTCTTGACCCTATTACTCGTTCTCAGCTCCAAGATGAGCTAATCAATATCCAAACTCAGTATAAAAAGACTATAATATTTGTTAGTCATGATATGGATGAGGCGGTTAAGATTGCTGATAAAATATGTATAATGGGTACTGGTAAAGTCATTCAACATGATGATCCTGAAACTATTTTAAAAAATCCAGCAAATGATTTCGTAAGCAATTTTGTTGGAAAAAATAGAATTTGGTCATCTCCAGAGTATATAAAAGTAAAAGATATTATGCTTGACAACCCTATCACTTGTTCTGCTGAGATGAGTCTATTTAAGTGTGTAAGAAAAATGAGACATGAAAGAGTTGACTCGCTTCTTGTAATTGATAGAAAAGGAAAATTTGAAGGAATAATAACTGGTAAGCTTATACAAAAAGAGAAAGATCATTATAAAACTGTAAGAGAGATATTAGAAACTCCAGAGTTTACTACTGGACCAGAAAACTCTATAATAGATGTTTTAAAAGAAGTAAATGAAAATAAATTATCTAGTTTACCAGTAGTAGATGAAAATGGAATTTTAAGAGGAATTATTACTAAAACTAGTCTAGTAACTACATTAAGTCAACAATTTGATATCACAGTCAATTAAAATATTTATAAGGAGGAGATTTATTTATGGATACGGGACCCCAATTTAATCTTTTTTTAAATCTTTTATTTTTAGTCTTTTTGACTATGACAAATGCTTTTTTTGCTTGTACAGAAATAGCTATGGTTTCTATTAACAAAAACAAAATCAATCTACTTGCAGAAAATGGTAACAAGACAGCCAAGCTCATACAGAAAGTCTTAGCTGAGCCAACTAATTTTTTATCAACTATTCAAGTTGCTATAACTCTATCTGGATTCTTTGCCAGTGCTTCTGCAGCAACAGGTTTTGCTGAGATATTGAGTAAAAGATTAGTTGCTTTTAATCTTCCTTACACTAAGGAGATTTCTATTATAATAGTTACCATAACACTATCTTATTTTACTCTTGTATTTGGAGAGTTAGTTCCTAAAAGGATAGCCTTACACAAGGCAGAGGCAATAAGTATGTTTGCTATAAGACCAATCTATATCATAGCTAAAATTACTTTTCCTTTTATCAAATTATTATCAGTTTCTACAAATATAATTTTACGTTTACTAGGATTTAAAATTGATAATGTTGAGGAATTGGTTTCTGAGGAGGAGATAAAATCTCTGTTGGAAGTTGGACAAATACACGGAGTTTTTAATAAGACAGAAAAGGATATGATTACTTCTGTACTATCTTTTGATAATAAATATGCAAAAGAGGTTATGACTCCAAGGACAGATACCTATATGGTTGATATCAATACTCCATTAGATAAGTATCTTGATGAACTTTTAACTAAAAAACATTCAAGAATTCCTATATATGATGGAGAGATAGATAATATTGTCGGTGTTCTTTTTATCAAAGATTTTATTTTAGAAGCTAGAAAAAAAGGCTTTGAAAATGTTGATATTCGTTCTATAATGAGAAAACCATATTTTATCCCTGAAACTAAGAAAATAGATATTTTATTCAAAGAGATGCAAGCTTCAAAGATATTTATGTCTATTATCATAGATGAGTATGGTGGTTTTTCTGGAATAGTTACTATGGAAGATTTAATTGAAGAGATTGTTGGTTCTATTGAAGAGGAGTATGAGAATAAAGAACCAAAACTAACTCCTATTGGAGAAAATATTTATCTTGTAGATGGACTTTTCTCCCTTGATACTCTTAACTATGAATTAGGTTTAAATCTTTATTCTGATAACTACGATACCCTTTCTGGATTTATTATGGGAGAGCTAGAAAGAGTTCCAAATGAAAAGGAAAAAATTGTATTGGAGTATAATAATGTTATTCTAGAAGTTTTATCTGTGAAAGATAAAAGAATTGCTAAAGTAAAATTGACTTTAGCTCATAAAGAACTCAATACTGAAACAACTGAAGAGTAGTAGTTATAATCTAAGAAATTATATAACTATTCAGCTAGTAAATTAATTTAAGAAAACTCAAAGAATTGTGTAATTTATAAAGAGAAGTTAGATTAACTTAGTGAAATCGAACGCTAAAAAATGCAATAAGTCGAAGACTCAACCCTTCCAATAGTAGCGGAGTTTTAACGACTACTACCATTGTAACACAGAAATTTATTTTCTGTGTTACATTAAGGAAACACTTAAAGCTTTGCTTTCTGTGTCTCAAAATTCTTAGAGAGCTAAAGCTCTTAGAATTTTGGAAGCTCATAGTTAATCAACTTCTTAGAATATGAAGCAATTCTTAGTTTTCTTTTTAAATCATAAATAGCTGGATAGTTACTTAAATTTTATATAATCTCTATCTTCTTTTCTATATAATATATAGCTCCATCTTCTAATCTCAACTGTATAGGATATATTTCCACTCCCTTAGATTTTGCTTCATAAAATAGCTTTGAAAACTCCTCATCAGTTTCATATTTAGGTCTAAATTTATCAGAATCTCTAAATACCAATAACATAACAGCAGCTCTATCTCCACTCTCTTTTAATTTTATCAACTCTTTTAAATGCTTACAAGCTCTTGTGCTTGGAGCATCTGGAAATTTTGCTACCTTATCTTCTGAAAGAGATACTCCCTTTACCTCTATCCATATCTTTTTATCTCCACTAGCTAAAAGATAATCCAATCTACTATCCCCTATTTTCACCTCAACTTTTATACTATCTACCTCTCCGAAAGGAGAAATATCAAAATCTTTTAAGATATTTTCTGAAATATATCTATGAAAAGAAGAGTTTATTAATACTCTTTCATCTTTTTCTTGAGTCAAAGCAGAAATAACATCAAAAGCTGTCTTTCTTTTTTCTAGATTAGTAGCTCTCTTTACTCCTACCTCATTTCCTTGAAAAAGTAGCTCTCTTATTCTACCAGAATCATGTACGTGACATTTTTCTACCTTATTATTTATCTCTATTTCAGCTATAAACCTATTAGGTCTATCTACAAATTTTCCTATCTCTATTTTTCCTATATCATATATTTTTTTCATATTTCTCCTAAAAATAAAGACAACCTAAAAAAGTTGTCTTTTAAAATACTATTTATTATATTTACACTCTTGATAAGTTTCTTCTGCTAGCTCTTTAAAGTTACGAGATTCTAAAGCTTTAATAAATTCTCTTTGAATTCCATTAAATGCTCTATGCACAGCACATTCTCCTTTTCTTAAAGAACATGACTCAGGGTCATTTACACAATCTTTTATACATATAACTGGTTCTATTGTCTCTACTGCATCTCTTAATGTTATTTCTTCGCTAGGTTTAGTTAATTGATATCCTCCTCTAGCTCCTTTAAAAATTTTTACAAGACTAGCTTTTTCTAATTTCTTTAAAATTCTTAAACTAAATAGATGTGGAATATCCTCAGCATCAGATATCTCATTTGAAGATACTATTCTATTCTCTCCATATTTTGTTAAATAAAGTAGAATTCTGATTACATACTCAATTTCATTTTTAATCCTCATAACAATCTCCCTGATTTTTTAATATATGAGTTATTATATCATAGTATACCAAAATTTGCAACTTTTATTTACTTACCTCTCTTGCGTTTTCCACGTTCTCTCCTAGTGCTGCTTTTATAGCCACAATAGCAACTTCCAGTTGTTTCAAGTCTGGTTCTTTAGTTGTTATCTTTTGTAATGAAAGCCCTGGTAAAGCTAGAGTCTTTATACAAAAGTTATCTAAGTGCTTTGAACTATATCTTTGAATCTCATAAGATATTCCAGCTATAAGAGGCATCAATATTACTCTTAAAACTACTTTCATTGCTATTCTTCCTATCACAGTAGCTGGTGTTGGAAATAGAAAATCTATTGTTGAAAATACAATAATTGCTATCAACATAACTATAAGTAAAAAACTAGTTCCACATCTTGGGTGTAATGTTGTAAACTTTTTAGCATTTTCAGGAGTTAACTCCATATTATTTTCATAAGCATATATTGATTTATGCTCTGCTCCATGATACTCGTATACTCTTCTCACATCTTTTGAAAAAGATATAAGCCAAATATATAGAATAAAAAACAGTAATCTCAATACAGCTTCTAAAAGATTTGAATATAGTTTATTATCTAAAAATAAAAAGCTTCCTATCAATGAAGGTAGAACTATAAATAGTCCTATCCCTAATCCCAATGAAACTACTGTAGTCAAAATAGCTTCCTTTTGACTGATTTGTTCCTCTTCTTTTTCTTCAGCTTCATTTGCTGAAAATGTAAGCTCTTTTATTCCCATAACAAGAGCATCAAAAAGCATAACTGCTCCTCTTATAAAAGGAATCTCTGCTAATTTTCCTTTCTTTTTTGAAATGGGTGTCTTTTTATATACAATTTCACCAGAAGGCTTTCTAACCGCTGTAGCTATACAAGTTGGGCTTCTCATCATCACTCCCTCTATTACAGCTTGCCCTCCTATACTTATTCTCTCGTTCATATCTGTCCTTTCTATTAAACATTGCTTTTCAATATTACAAATGTCAAATCGTCTGTCTGTTCATAATCTTTTCTAAATCTATTTATTGATTCAAGAATAACTTTTCTTAACTCTTTTGGAGATTTATTTTTATTATTATAGATTACCTCTTTTAATCTTTCTAACCCAAACATCTCTTTATTACTATTTTCTGCTTCAGTAATTCCATCGGTATAGAATATAACTATATCTCCTTTATTCAGTTGAATCTCCCCTTGTCTATATTTATACTCTTCTAAGAATCCTATTGCTACACCTTTTACAGTGTGTAACTCTATACTATCAGTACTTGCTCTATATACTACAATAGGATTATGGCCAGCATTAGAATAATAAAGAGTTTTATTTTCTTTATTATATTTACTATGCATCATAGTTATAAACATATCCTCAGTTATATCTGAGTAGATTATTTTATTCAGTTCATTTAAGTTTTCATTAGGAGCAAAATCTCCAGTTAAAGTAAGAGTTTTCAATACTGACCTACCTAATGCCATCAAGAAAGCTGCTGGTACTCCTTTACCACTTACATCTGCTATCGTAATAGAGAAAACATTGTCATCTAAGATTGTGTAATCATAGTAATCTCCACCTATCTCCTTAGCAGGTTCAAAATATTGAGCTATCTCAAGACCAAATATCTCATCTACATCTGCTGGTAGAATTTTCTTTTGAATTCTTGAGGCAACATCAAGTTCGTTAGATATTCTCTCTTTTACAATAAGTTCAGAATATATTTGAGCATTATTGATAGCAATAGAGACTTGAATAACTAGAGCTGATATAGTCTCCTCATCTAAATCAATCAATTTATTCTTATCCTCTATTACATAGATAACTCCTAGTTGTTTCTCTTTTACTACTAGAGGGGATATTACTATCACTTCATTATCTGCTAATATAAATTTTTTAGATAGTTTCTCATACATCTCTTGGTAATCTTTTTTAGTGAACTCCTTTATCTCCTCTTCAGAAAAAAGTAGATTCTCTTTAAAATTACACTCTCCCTTTGTTTTTTTATTGATAAGCCCTTCAGCTTCCCAAAGGTATAGAGATATCCTTTTTGCTCCTGTAAGCACAAAATAAGCATCTAATATAATATTTATAATATTATCTAAATCCAACACTGAAAGTACAGCTCTTGATAAAGAGTTTAAATTAGATAGATTTTCTACCCTTCTCTCTAGTATTTGGTTACTATATTCTAACTGAGTAGATTTTTGTACCAAAGAGTTGTAAGTTTCCTCTAATTCTTTTCTGTACTCTCTCAACTCTCCAATGGAATTTTCCAATTCTAAATCTTGCTTTATAACATTTTTTATTGTATCTTCATACTCTTCTTTTAAGATTTCTGGAACATCTTCTAGCTGTTTTTTATTCCTGATACTTGTAAGGATAGTCATCATTGCTTCTGTCATCTCTTCCTCTTTTTTCTTAGAATAATACAGCATCAACCCTATAACAAGTATAAAAATAAAGTATATCATTACTCTATCCTCCAATTAGTTTGTGTTTTATCAAAGTTAATAGTCTCTCTCTTTCTCTCTTCCTTTCTTACACTAGCTTTTTTTAAAACACTATTTGGAACATATTTTATATCGAATTTTTGAATATCTTTCAATTTTAAATCTTGATACTCATCAACGTTTGGTATTAAATTTAAAGGATTATCTATATCTAATATCTTAGTAGTTATCTCATAATCTTTTACATTTTCTACTGTTAAATTATCTATTAATACAATTTTTTCTGGAATAACAGTGTCTTCAACTTTACCTTCAACTAGAATTATTTTAGATTTTACCTCTTTAAGTTTATCTACTGGAATGCTATCAGTTTTTAGATAAAGAGGGTAAGGTAAATCTTTTATCTCTTCTAATTCATCTTCAGTTACTCCTACTACTAAATCATTAGCTACTGCAAAAACTGTATTTGAGAAAAATTTTCTATTTTCAAATACCTCATCTACTATTCTATCCTTATCTAACTCAGTGTAATATTTTTTAGAATCATACTCTTGAGATTTTTTCAAGTAATCATACCAATATGCTACTTGCTTATTTAAATATTTTTGTACACTTCCTGTATTATCAGGAGTTTCTACATCAACTTTACTATCAATAAATTCTTTTTCCTCTTCAGTTAGTGAGTAAGCTTGTTTATAATAGATTTTTTCTCCCTCTCTTACCTCTCTTTTTTGTAAATTTAATAAATCCTTATATAACTCTAAAGGGATAATTAAATTTATATCTTTATTATAAGCTACCATCTTTGAAGTCAACACATCAAATTGCTCATAAAATTTATCTTTATCATACGGTTTCTCTGGATATAATATGTTATAAAAAGTTATATCATAACTATCAGCTACTATTCTGCTATTTTCAAATTTCACTATCTGGCTTTTATCTTTTCTTGCCACAATACTTCCACAACTTGTAGTAAGCAGTACTAAAGCTAATAGAAATAGTGCTTTTTTCTTCATACTTCCTCCTGTAAAATTATGTATCTTTATTATTTTTTAAGGTATCTAAAATATTCTCTGCTACTTTTCTAGGTACAAATCTAGCTAAAGAGTCTATATCTTCTTCCAGTATTTTTTTTACTGAGCCAAATTCTTTTAATAGTACCTCTCTTCTCTTTGCTCCTACTCCTTCTACCTTATCTAACTCTGAAGAGATTACTCTTTTACTTCTAAGCTTTCTATGATAAGTTATACCAAATCTATGAGCTTCATCTCTAACTCTTTGGAAAATTTTTAGAGCCTCCCACTCCTTTGGAAATGAATAGGGGATAGCTTCTCCATATTTATATATCTCCTCATCTCTTTTGGCTAGACTTAGTAATTCAGCTATTCCATCTTTTCCTATCTCTTTAAAAACCTCTCCAGCTGCATTTATCTGTCCAAGTCCTCCATCTATTAAAACTATATCAGGAAACTCATGCTCTGGTAGTTTACTATACCTTCTTGTAATTACCTCTCTCATCATAGCAAAATCATCTGGAGTATCTTTGCAAGTTATTTTAAATTTTCTATAATCCTTTTTAGATGCTCTTCCCTCTACTGATACACTCATAGAAGCAACAGCATCCTTTCCTTGAATATTTGAAATATCAAAACACTCTATCTTTCTTGGATATTTTTTTAAAGATAACTCTGTATATATTTTATATAGCCCCTCTTCCACTACAGATTTCTTTTTAAAATAACTCTCTATATCTCTAGAAATATTCAACTCTCCCATTTCTAAAAGCTCTTTTCTTCTACTTTTTATCTTAGGAAAGTGAAATTCCACTTTTTTTCCTCTTTGTAACTCTAAAATCTCTCTTACAAGATTTAATTCATCTTCCATCTTTTCTTGAAAAACTATACTCTTAGGTATTGGATGCTTAGAATAAAAAGCAGTCACTATATTTTCTTCTAAATTTCCCTCTATCTTATCTTTCAAATCAATATGTGTAGATATCTTTCCAAGAATTTTTCCATCTCTAACATTTAAAACACAGATAAAAACCTTTTCCCCCTCTTTTTGCATAAGAAAAATATCTTCATCTAACTCTTTCCCATACTCTGTTACTTGATTTACAACAGCACTCTCTACTTCTTTTATCTGCTCTCTCAAATTGATAGCTTCTTCAAATCTCATATCTTCAGCAGCTTTTTCCATATCTTTTTTAAGGGAGGCTATTACCTCTTTCTCTTTTCCTTTTAAAAGATTTTTTACTCGCTCTACCTGTCCATTATACTCTAAAAAAATATCCTTATATGTACAAGGACCTGGACACATTTTCATAAAATATTTTAAACATGGACGAGGATATATCTTATTCATATCTCTTTCACAATCTCGTATTTTAAAAATTTTAACTAGAGCCTTTTTTAAATTCCAAGCTCCAAAGGGATAAGGTCCAAAATAAAGACCTGATTTTGTATCTAAAGCTTTTGTTGTTCTTATTATCTTTATATTGGGAAAATTCTCTTTACTTATCCTTATGTATGGGTAAGTCTTTTCATCTTTCAAAAGAATATTATATTTAGGTGTATATTTTTTTATTAAATTATTTTCTAATACTAAAGCATCCAGCTCACTATTACAAATTATAAACTCTATATCCTCAATATTTTTTACTAATTCCCTTGTTTTTTCACTTTCATGTTCCCTGTTAAAATAAGAAGAAACTCTATTTTTTAAGTTTTTAGCCTTTCCTACATAGATAACTTTACTATTTTTTTTCATTAAATATACCCCAGGATTTTCTGGAATATCTAATTTTTTTATATCAAAAATTTCTACCAATTTCCTCTCTCTTTCTCTCTATGATTTACATAGACATTAAGATTCTCAATCTCTGATAACTCTTTATATATTAACTCAGCAAAAGTTACAGAACGATGCTTTCCTCCACTGCAACCTATTCCTATTGTAAGATGTTTCTTTCCCTCTTTTATATAATGAGGTATTAAGAAATCAAACATATCCATTAATTTTTTAAAAAATTCTTGTGATATATCAAAACTCATTACATAATCAGATACCTCTTTATCTAGCCCACTTTTAGGTTTTAATTCATCTATATAATAAGGATTTGGTAAAAATCTTACATCAAAAACTAAATCTACATCAATAGGAATACCATATTTAAATCCAAAAGATTGAACATGAATATTTATATCTTTTATATCTACATCTAAACCTAAAACTGTTTTTAATTTTTCTGTCAATTCTTTTGGTTTATCAAAACTTGTATCAATTATTCCAGTAGACAACTCCTTTACATCTGCCATTATTTCTCTTTCTTTTCTAATACTTTGAAGTAAAGTTTTCTCTTCTACTGGGTGTCTTCTCCTAGTAAGATTATATCTATTTAAAATCACTTCTTTAGATGCTTGTAAAAATATAATTGAACATATTACATCTGGGTTACCTCTCAAGTCTTTTAAAAAATTTGTAAACTCTTCTATTTTTTTAAAAGAACGTATATCCATACCAAGAGCTATCTTTTCAATTGATGAACTTATAAATGGAATACCTATCTCACAAGGTAAATTATCTACTGTATAATACCCCATATCTTCAAGTACATTTAAAGCTGTTGTTTTTCCACTACCACTTAACCCTGTTACAATTACTATTTTTTTCTTACTCATCTCTTCACCTGACTTCTATATAATCTTTCCTCTTTTATATTATATCATACTTATAATATTTTTTGCTATTGACTTTTTTATATCTTTATTCTAAAATCTAGCTGTAAAACAACAATTTTTAACTTACTATTACCAGTTCAAATTTTCTTATAAATAGAAAAATTGAGCTTTTTTAATATCTTTTAAGGAGTGATTTTTTATGACAGCAAAAGAATTTTGTACTTGTACTGACCACAAATGCCCACTTAATCCTATTAATCACGATAGAGGATGTGAGCTATGTGTAAAAAAATGTTTACAGCTTAATGAAATACCTTCGTGCTTTTTCAAAAAAATATCTTTGGAAAAACCAGAAAATAATATCTATACTTTCCAAAGCTTTGCAGATTTTGTAAATAAATATTCTAAATAATAAAAAATAAAGGAGAAATTATACTTTAATTAAGATAACTTTCTCCTTTAATCATTTTATAATATATGAGTAAGTGGCATTAAAATTATTCCAATAAAAGTAGAAATAAGAGCTGTCCTAATATATCCATACTGTCTTGAACTTGGAATAAGCTCTTCTATTGCAATATATAACATTATTCCTGAAATAACTGAAAAAATTGCCCCAAGTGAAAAATCATTTATATAAGGTTTTAAAATTAAAAAAGCTAAAAGAGCTCCTATAGGTTCAGCTATTCCAGATAAAAAAGTATATTTAAAAGCTTTTCCTATACTTCCAGTAGAAAAATAGATTGGTATAGCCACAGAAATTCCTTCAGGTATATTGTGCATAGCTATAGCTAAAGTAATAGATAGTCCCAATGCTAAGTTATCATAACCAGCCATAAATGTAGCTATCCCTTCTGGAAAATTATGTAACCCTATAGCTAAAGTTGACACAAATCCTACTCTAAATAGATTTTGATGCTTATAATCTTCCCCTTGCTGCTCCTCAATATGAGGTACAAATCTATCAAGTCCTCCAGCTATAACTACTCCAAGTAACAAAAATATTGTACTTAAAATTATCCCTATTTTTTCTCCAGAATAACTTTGCAAAAGCTCATTAGCGTTGGGCAATAAATCAGTAAAAGATACACTTATCATCACTCCACCAGCAAACCCTAATGAAGCACTAACTAATTTTTCACTTCTCTGTTTCACAATAAAAACAACTAATGTCCCTATTAAAGTTGACATTCCTGCTATAAAAGATAGAATCAAAGCCCTTACACTATTATCATCAAACATAGATTTCCTCCTATTCTAACATCTCATAATTTGTGGCTATCATCGGCATTTTTAAAACATCTAACATTTTTTCCAAAAGTACCCCTTCTTTTTTAGGATATTTGAATCCATAACTAGCCATTATACATTGTGTTATAAATTGAACTCCTCTCTCTATTGCCATTGGTAAACTATCACCTTGAAGTAAACTTCCTATTACTACACTTGTATATGCATCTCCAGTTCCAGGATATGAAGCTGGGATATATCTACAACTTACTCTCCAAAAAACATCATTCTCTCTATCATATGCTACCACACTTGTTTTTTTATCCATCTTATTTTCTTCAATTTCTGGAACACTTGTTGCTATTACAATCTTAGGTCCCATATTTGATAATTCTTTTAAATACTCTTTTACTTTTTCTATATCTATATTTTTATCATACTCTCTTCCTAATAAATACATTACTTCAGTAAAATTAGGTGTTATTATATCAGCTTTTTTTATAAGATTTCTCATTCCTACTACCATTTCATTATCCATAGTACTATATAATTTCCCATTATCTCCCATTACTGGATCAACAACTATAAACTTAGACTTTTTCCCAAAATAATCTATAAAATCTGCTACTATTTCTATTTGTTTAGGAGATCCTAAAAATCCAGAGTAAATACAATCAAACTCTAAATCTAATCTCTTCCAATGGGCAATATGTTCTTGCATATAATCAGTTAAATCTATAAAACTATATCCTTCAAATCCTCCAGTATGTGTAGATAAAATAGCAGTAGGTACTGGACAAACCTGTACTTTCATATTTGATAAAATTGGTATAATTGTCGTTAATGATGCTCTTCCATATCCTGATAAATCATGTATTGCTGCAACTTTTTTTACTAAACTTTCCATTTTTCCTCCAAAAAACTCTTTCTATTTAATCATACTTTACCATATTTCTGTACTTTAAGCAACTTATTTATCATAATCTCTATTTATGGTTGTTTTCTATATATTTTTCTGGTATCATATATAATAAATATATTTGGAGGTAAAACAATGTATGATATCTACGACTATCCACTATATAGACCACCCAGTGAAGCTCATAGCCTTATTTTGCAAATCACTTTAGGTTGTTCTCATAATAAATGTACATTTTGTAATATGTATAAAGATAAAAAATTTAGAATTAAAACTCTTGATGAGATAAAAGAAGAAATAGATTTTTTTAGAGCTCAAATAAAGTATGTCCGTAGAATTTTCCTCGCTGATGGGGATGCTCTTATAATCAAAACCTCTACTCTTTTAGAAATTTTAAATTATTTAAATGAAAAATTTCCAGAAAAAGAAAGAGTTTCTATATATGCTAGCCCCAAATCTCTTATGCTAAAAACACCTGAAGAGTTAAGGACACTTAAAGAAACTGGAATAGAATTAGTATATATTGGTCTTGAAAGTGGTGATAATGAGGTTCTTACTAATGTAAATAAAGGAAGTACAATTGAAAATTTTATAGTTGGAGTTAAAAAAGCTAAAGAAGTTGGATTTCAAACTTCAATAACAGTTATAGCTGGCTTAGCTGGAAAAAACAAAGATGCTAGTAAAAAACACGCTCTTAAAACAGCTTATGCTATTCAAGAGGTTTCTCCAACATATTTGGGAATACTTTGTTTAAATATTCTTCCAAATACTATATTGGCTAAACAAGCTGAAAAAGGAAAATTTATAGAAGCTTCTAGTTATGAAATAATTAATGAAATAAAAATAATGATTGAAAATTTAAACATTTCTAAAAATTCTCCTCTTATATTAAGAGCTAACCATATATCAAATTATTTAAACCTTCAAGGTACACTTCCTGAAGATAAAGAAAAAATTTTATCTAATATTAATTATGTTTTAAAAAATAATAATGTGATAGAGAGAGTTCAATGTAATTCACTATAAATTTAATTTTTATACTTCTCTACATATCTAAATACATCTTTCATCTTAAATATTAAGATAAAAGATGTATTTTTATTTTAAAAAACTCTATAATTAATTTAAATTACTAGCATAGAAAATAAAAAAGAAAAAAGACCGACACTAAGTGTCGGTCTTCTATGTAATGATTTTATTTTTTAACAGTATAACAGTTTACTATTATTTTTTCTCAGCAGAGAAGTCCATAGCAGCAAGTCTGTTGTATTGTCTCCATCTTCTTTGAGCTTCTGCTTTATTTCTCTCATAAAGATCTTTAGCTTCAGCTGGGTTAGCTTTAGAAAGAGTAGCATATCTTACTTCTCCTAATAAGTACTCTTCATATTTATCCCAGTTAGGCTCTTTACAATCGATTTGAAGTGGGTTTTTACCTTCTGCTTCTAATGCAGGGTTATATCTGAATATTGGCCAGTATCCACACTCAGTAGCCATCTTCATTTCGTTTTGAACTTTAGCCATTCCTTTCTTTAATCCGTGGTTGATACATGGAGCATATGCGATGATTAAAGATGGTCCATTATAAGCTTCAGCTTCTTTTAATGCTTTTAAGTATTGTTGTTGGTTTGCACCCATACATACTTGAGCTACATAGATATGTCCATAAGACATAGCTATTGCAGCAAGGTCTTTCTTCTTAACTGATTTTCCTGCAGCTGCGAATTTTGCAATTGCTCCTGTAGGAGTTGATTTAGAAGCTTGTCCTCCAGTATTTGAGTAAACCTCTGTATCTAGAACTACAACGTTGATATCCTCTTTAGAAGCTAGAACGTGGTCAACTCCACCATAACCGATGTCGTAAGCCCATCCGTCTCCTCCGAATATCCATTGAGATTTCTTAGCTAAGTATTGTTTTAAGCTTAAGATTTCTTTACATACTGCACAGTCTTTTCCTTCTAAAGCAGCAACTATCTTATCAGATACTTCTCTTGATTTAGCAGCAAATGATCTGTTTTCAATCCATTCTTTGAATAACTCAGCAACTTCTGCTGGAACTTTATCCATATTTTCTTCCATTATATTTTGAAGTCTATCTCTCATAGTTTCTACAGCAACGTGCATTCCCATTCCGTACTCAGCGTTGTCTTCGAATAGAGATGATCCCCATGATGGTCCATGTCCATCTTTGTTAGTTGTATATGGAGTAGCTGGTGCAGATCCACTGTATATTGAAGAACATCCAGTAGCGTTAGCTATCATCATTCTTTCTCCAAATAATTGAGTTATAGTTTTTAAGTATGGAGTTTCTCCACATCCTGGACATGCTCCGTGGAACTCGAATAATGGTTGAGAGAATTGAGATCCTTTTACAGTATCTTTAGACATTAAGTCGCTTCTATACTCAACATGGTTGAATAAGTAATCAGCTTTCTTGTCTTCTTGTTTCTCTAATGATTCTCCGATTGTTACCATTACTAATGCTTTCTCTTTAGCTGGACATACGTTAGCACAAGATCCACATCCTGTACAGTCTAAAGTAGAAACTTGCATTCTATATTGTAATCCTTCTAATCCTTTTCCAACTGGTTTAATAGTTGTTAACTCAACTGGAGATGCAGCTTTTTCTTCTTCAGTCATTAAGAATGGTCTGATTACTGCATGTGGACATACATATGAACATTGGTTACATTGGATACAGTTTTCAGCTTTCCACTCAGGAACGTGAACTGCAATTCCTCTCTTTTCGAAAGCAGAAGTTCCGTTTTCGAAAGTTCCATCTTCATATCCGTTGAAAGCAGAAACTGGTAAATCGTATCCTTTAATTGCGTTGATAGGTTTAGCAATTCTTTCTACGAATAACTCAGTTTTTGATTTTTCGTGTCCACATCCACATGAACAACACTCTTCAGCTGGTTTTAATTCTTCAACTGGTAAGTCAGCCCAAGCTGGATCTACTGGTACTTCGATTAATCCTTCTGCTCCTTTATCAATAGCGTTGTAGTTCATTTGAACTATATCGTCACCTTTTTTAGCATAAGACTTTTTAGCATAGTCTTTCATGTATTGTTGAGCTTCTTCAAATGGAATAATGTCAGCTAGTTTAAAGAAAGCAGCTTGCATTATTGTATTTGTTCTTTGTCCTAATCCAATTTCTTCAGCTAATTTAGTAGCGTTGATTATGAATAATCTAGCTCCGTTTTTAGCTAAGTCTCTCTTAACTTTGTTAGGTATTTGTTTTACAGCTTCTTCAGCATCCCAAATACAGTTAACTAGTAAAGAACCACCTTTTCTGATTCCTGAAGTCATATCATATTGGTGTAAGTAAGCTGGTACTGAACATGCTACGAAATGTGGGTTAGAAATTAAGTAGCTTGCTTTAATAGGAGATTTTCCAAATCTTAAGTGAGATCTAGTAACTCCTCCTGATTTTTTAGAGTCATATGCGAAATATCCTTGTGCATATAAATCTGTTTTATCTCCGATGATTTTTATTGAGTTTTTGTTAGCTCCAACTGTTCCGTCAGCTCCTAATCCGAAGAATAGACACTCTTTTACATCGTCACCAGTTACAGTTACAGGTGCTCCTACTTTTAGTGAAGTAAATGTAACGTCATCTACTATTCCTACTGTGAATCTGTCTTTTGGTTGGTCTAATTTTAAATTATCAAATACAGCTATTACATGAGCTGGAGTTGTATCTTTTGAAGATAGTCCATATCTTCCTCCAACTATTACTGGAGCATTTTCTCTTCCATAGAATAGAGATTGAATATCAAGTAATAATGGCTCTCCTTGTGATCCAGGCTCTTTTGTTCTATCAAGAACTGCGATTTTCTTAACTGTTGATGGGAATACATCAAAGAAGTATTTAGCAGAGAATGGTCTGTATAAGTGTACAGATAAGATTCCTACTTTTTCCCCTTTAGCATTTAAGTAATCTATTGTTTCTTCTGATATAGGACAAATTGATCCCATAGCTACGATTATTCTATCAGCATCTGGTGCTCCATAGTAATTGAAAGGTTTGTAATCTCTTCCAGTTACTTTAGAGATTTCTGCCATGTAGTGAGCTACTACATCTGGTACTGCATCATAGAATTTGTTTTGAGCTTCTCTTGTTTGGAAATAAACGTCATCGTTTTCTGCAGTTCCTCTTGTTACTGGGTGCTCTGGGTTAAGAGCTCTTTCTCTGAAAGCTTGTACAGCGTCCATATCAATTAAGTTTTTGAATACTTCATAATCCATTACTTCTACTTTTTGAATTTCATGAGAAGTTCTGAATCCATCAAAGAAGTGTAAGAAAGGTACTCTTGTTTTGATAGCTGCTAAGTGAGCTACTCCTGCAAGGTCCATAACTTCTTGAACTGAGTTAGTTGCTAACATAGCAAATCCAGTTTGTCTAGCTGCATAAATATCTTGGTGGTCTCCGAAGATAGATAGAGCTTGAGCAGATAGTGCTCTTGCTGATACGTGTATTACTCCTGGTAATAACTCTCCAGCTATTTTGTACATGTTAGGTATTTTTAATAATAACCCTTGTGATGCTGTATAAGTTGTTGTTAATGCTCCAGCTTGTAAAGAACCGTGTACAGTTCCTGCTGCTCCAGCCTCTGATTGCATTTCTACAACTTTAACTGGTACTCCAAATATGTTTTTCATTCCTTTTGAAGCCCATTCATCAGTATACTCAGCCATTGGTGATGATGGAGTGATAGGATAAATTCCAGCTACTTCAGTAAACGCATATGAAGCGTATGCTGCAGCTTGGTTTCCATCCATTGTCTGCATTTTTTTAACCATTACAATTCCTCCTATAAATCTTTTATGAAAGTATTTTTTAAATTTACTTCTACTATATTATTTTAATTGATATTTAAAATTTGTCAATAATTATTTAATATTTTTTTTAAATTTTTGAATTTATTTTCCTGTAACTATTCTATAAGTATCTCTTGCGATTACTAACTCTTCATTTGTAGGGATTTTATAAATTAATACTTTAGAATCCTCAGTAGATAATTTTACATTTCCTTTTTGTCTTACTGAATTTACAGCTTTGTCTAATTTAGCCCCTAAGAACTCTAATCCTTCGATTACACCTGCTCTAATTCCTGCTGCATTTTCTCCGATTCCTCCAGCAAAACAGATAGCGTCTACTCCACCCATAGCTGCTGCATAAGCCCCTACATAAGATTTTATTCTGTAGATAAACATTTCTTCTGCTAACTTAGCTCTTTCATCTCCTTCAGCTACTCCATTTTCCATATCTCTACAGTCAGAAGATTTTCCGAAAATTCCAAGAATTCCAGATTGTTTATTTAATCTATTATCCATTTCTTTATCAGATAATCCTCTTTTATTTTTGATAAATAAAACAGCTGCTGGATCAATATCTCCACATCTAGTTCCCATCATTAATCCTTGTAATGGAGTTAATCCCATTGAAGTATCTATTGATTTTCCATCTAATACTGCTGATACAGAAGCTCCATTTCCTAAATGACATACAATAATTTTTGAGTGCTCAGGATTTCCCATAATTTCTCTCATAGTTTCTGAAACATATAAGTGAGATGTTCCGTGGAATCCATATTTTCTAACTTTTAATTCACTATAATCCTCATATGGTAATGCATACATAAATGCTTTTGCAGGCATAGTTTGATGGAAAGCAGTATCAAATACTCCTACATTAGGCTTTCCTGGCATTAATGCCATACAAGTTCTAACTCCCATTAAGTTAGCTGGATTGTGTAAAGGTGCTAATTCATTATTAGCCTCTACAGCAGCCATTGCTTCTTCAGTTAATAATACTGAACTAGCAAAAGTTTCTCCTCCATGAACCATTCTATGTCCTATAGCTTCTACTTCATCTACTGAAGCTATTACTCCATGCTCTTTATCAGTTATCGCATTTATAACTAACTCTAAAGCCTCTTTATGAGTAGGCATTGGTTTTTCTATTTTTACTTCGTAATCTTTAGCTGGTACTTCATATTCCATTCTAGAACCATCTATTCCTATTCTTTCACAAAGTCCTTTTGCAAAAACTTCTCTTGTTTCTGGATTCATTAATTGATATTTTAATGATGAACTTCCACAGTTAATTACTAAAACTTTCATTATTATCTCCTTAAAATAAATTTTTTATTATTCTGCTGCTTGAACTGCTGTTATTGCTACTAGGTTTACAATGTCATCCACTGAACATCCTCTTGATAAGTCATTAATAGGAGCTGCTAAACCTTGAATTAATGGACCATATGCATTAGCTCCTGCTAATCTTTGTACTAATTTATATCCAATATTTCCAGCTGCTAAGTTAGGGAATATTAAAATATTAGCATTTCCTGCAACTTTAGACTCTGGACATTTTTTCATAGCTACTGACTTAACTATAGCAGCGTCTGCTTGAACTTCTGCTGTATAGTGGAATTTTACATTTCTTTCTTCTAATATTTTTCCAGCTTCAATTACTACATCGATATCTGGGTGATGTGCTGAACCTTTTGTAGAGAAAGTCATTAACGCTACTTTACCTTCCATTCCAACTACATTGTGAGCAGTTACTACTGAAGCTTCAGCTATATCAGCTAATTGTTCTGCTGTAGGTACAGGAATTACTGAACAGTCTCCAAATAATAATACATCTCCATAAGTATCTTGTCTTTCTGTTAATTCCATTACAAATACTGATGATACAGTTTTTATTCCTGGTCTAGTTCCTATTATTTGTAATCCTGCTCTTAATACATCAGCTGTTGGAGAATCAGAACCAGATACCATTGCATCTGCATCTTTCATCTTAACCATCATTGCACCATAGAAGTTAGGGTCATTTAATAAAATTTCTCTAGCTTGCTCTATTGTCATTCCTTTTTTAGCTCTTAACTCTGCTAATTTTGCTGCATAAGTTTCTAGTTTTGGAGGATTTTTAGCTTCTATAACTTCTACTCCTCTTAAGCTAATTCCTAAGTCATTAGCTATTCTTTCCATGTCTTCTCTGTGTCCTAAAACAATTGGTCTTGCAACTCCTAACTCAACTATTTTAGCTGCAGCTGTAATTACTCTTTCATCTGTTCCTTCTGGTAATACAACAGATTTTTGTACTTCTCTTGCCTTTTCTCTAATTTTTACTAAAAAACTCAAAACACTCACTTCCTTAATAATTATATTTTATCTTAATTTTTTATATACTAATTTAACAACAACTTTACAGTCGTTAAGTATATACTAACAAATTTTAATTGTAATTACAATTATTTTTTTTAAAAATTTATAAAATATATAATTTTCGTTAATCGAATATAGCTTGTATATATTCATTTGCATTAAACTCTCTTAAGTCTTCTATTTTTTCTCCTACCCCTATAAATTTAATAGGTTTTTTTATCTCTTCAGATATACTAAACACTATTCCACCTTTAGCGGTTCCATCTAATTTAGTTATTATAAATCCTGTTAACTCAGTAACTTCATTAAAAACTTTAGCTTGATTAAGAGCATTTTGACCAGTAGTTCCATCTATAACTAAAATAGATTCGTATTTTTGTTCTCCTAATTTTTTCTTAATTATATTATGGATCTTCTCTAACTCTTTCATTAAATTATTTTTGTTATGAAGTCTTCCAGCAGTATCTATTATAGCTATATCTGCTCCTCTTGATTGAGCTGCTACTAAAGTATCAAAAACAACTGCCCCAGGATCAGAGCCTTGAGTACTTTTAACTATCTCCGCTCCTGCTCTATTTGCCCACTCTTCTAGTTGCTCTATGGCTGCTGCTCTAAAGGTATCTCCTGCTCCTAAAATAACTTTTTTCCCTTCTTTTACATATTTAGAAGCTAATTTCCCAATAGTTGTTGTTTTTCCAACTCCATTTACTCCAACAACTAAAATAACATTTAATTTCCCATCTTCTATGTGAATTTCATTATTTTCTTTTATTAAAAATCCTTCCATTACTTCTCTAAGTACTGGATAAACTTCTTTAGGGTCTTTTACTCCTCTTCTTTTAACTTCTTTCTCAAGCTCTTTTACAATCTTAACTGTCATATCCATTCCAATATCTGATTGTATTAATATATCTTCTAATTCTTCATACATCTCATCATCTATAACACTTCTACCTAAAATAAATGACTTTAATGTACCAAAAAGTCCCTCTCTAGATTTAAAAAGTTTATCCTTTAATGAAGCAAAAAATCCTTTTTTTTCTTCTTTTACTTCTTTTATTACTTGAGCTTCTTCACTATTTTTTTCAACAATAGCTTCACTTTTTATATCATCTTCTATCTCTTTTTTGGCTTCAACTTTTTCAACTTTCTTTTCTATACTTTCTTGAACAGTCTCTTTCTTTTCTTTAACCTCTTCTGAAATCTCTTCATTTTTTTCTAATATCTCATCTATTTCTACCTCTACAATTTTTAGAGGTTCTTTTTTTTCTTCATCTTTTTTTCTACCGAACAGTTTACTTAAAAAACCCATTTTTTTCCTCCACTAACTCTTCTTACTCAATTTTACCATAATTTCTTATTTTTTTCAATTCAAAGCTATAAAAAATGGTGCTTTTTTCTCCAAAAAATGAAAAACAAAACACCATTTCTATTTTTACTTATTAATTATGTCTCTTACAGCAAGTATACCCATTACAGCAGCAATATTTAATCCACTACCATAACCTGAACTATCTCCTACTGCATATAGTCCTTTCATCGATGTTTCCATATGCTCATTTATCTCTAATCTTGTACTTCTAAATTTTATTTCTGGGAAATATAACAATAAATCTCCAGAAGCAAAACCAGGAGTTATTTTATCTAATACTTCAATAAATTCCATTATATTATCTAAAAGTCTCTGAGGACAAGCTAGAGCAATATCACCAGCAACATAATCTTCAGTTGTTGGAACAATGTTTAATCTCTCTAATCTTTCATCAGTTGATCTTCTTCCTTCTTTTAAATCAGCATATGATTGAACTAATAATTTCCCTCCAGTAAGCATAGATGACATCTTAGCTATCGCTGTAGCATATTCAAATGGTTGATTAAATGGCTCTGTAAATTTTTTTGTACAAAGTAGAGCTAGATTTGTATTAGTTGATTTTCTGTCCTTATATGCATGACCATTAGCTAATATAAAATCATCATACTTTTCTGCTGCAATAAATCCACTTGGATTACTACAAAATGTTCTCATCTTATCTCTATAGTTTCTTGAGTAATAAATCATTTTAGCTTCATAAAAGTTTTCATTTATCTCTTTCATTATTATATCTGGAATTTCAGCTCTTACTCCTATATCAATAGCTCCATTTTCATATTTAATATCATGCTTTTGACAGAGCTCTTTCATCTTTTTAGCTCCACTTCTACCCATTCCTGCTACTACATTATCAGAATAGTATCTTTCCTCTTTTCCCTTATGTGTAACTATAATCCCCTTTACATGATTATCCTCTACTATTAGACTCTCAATCTCTCTTTCAGTTATAAACTCTACACCTTTTTCTAACAGATAATCTATAAGTTGAGTATAAAGTCTTCTCGAACCATCAGTTCCTAAATGCATAGTTGGAGTATCTACTAATTGTATTCTATTTTCAATACAACCTTTTTTTATTTTCTCCATAGTTGGATTATATTTTAATCCAGTAGGCTCCTCATTAAATCCAAATTTTCTATATACCTCCACTACATCTTTAATAGTATCGTTTACTATTTTTTTACCTGTTACAACATGTACATCTCCACCAACTCTATAATCCATATTAAATTTTGAATCAGAAAAAGCTCCTGCTCCACTTACTCCATATATTATCGCACAAGTTGGACAATTTACACATTTTCCTAGTTTTTCTTTAGGACAAACTCTTTGTTTTAACATTTTACCTTTATCTAGTACTAAAATTTTTAAGTCTGGCTTTTTTTCTATTGCTTCATAAGCTCCAAAAATTCCAGCTTGCCCTCCACCTAAAAAAATGATATCATACTTCATAATTTTGTTCCTCTCTTTAACTTATTTTAATTAATATTCACACCAATTGATACCTTGGAAATATATATTATTTGGAAGATTAGCATGAATTTCTCCAGTATGCCCAGAAAAATCAAAGTTCCATCCTCCGTTATTATTTCCCTTAGTAAAATCTGAAACATCATAAACATTATTATTTTCTAACACTTCTTCTGTCCCAGAAGTTTTTGGAATAGAATCATGCCCATAAATTTGAGCAAAAGATATTAACTCTCCTTTTTCATTTATATAGTCTAAAAGTTTTAAGTTATCTTTTACCCCATCTCTTGTCAATTCAGGATAGCTATTTGTTAACTGATAATAAGTTTCTAATGCCACTCTTAATTCCATTAAATTATTTAATGTTTTTTCTGCTTTTTTAACCTCTTTCAAATCCTTAACATTATATCCACCTAAAATAACTACTCCTATTAAAACTATCACATATAAGACTGCTGTAATGAGATTTCCTTTAATATTTTTTTTATCTATTTTCATATTCACATCTTATCTCTTTGGTTTGATAAAAGCATCTCTAATAACAATTCCTGCTTCTTTAGGAGCAGTTATCTCTATTTCTAAAGGACCTCTTTTTACAGATATCCATCCTAATCCTTTAAATACAAGCTCCTCTCCTGTTTTAACTGTAACTCTATGTTTTATTTTTTCTAACTTTCTATATTCATCTATACAATTTTCACAAGGTGGAGTTAATAAATCTCCTCTGTCTGTTTTTAGTAATTCCTTTAATTTATCTTCATTAGTTTCATGGAAAGTTACATCTTTGGCTGCATATAATGAAAATATTGGTTTCGTTTCATCTTCATTTAAAATTCTAAACCATAATAATTCTCCTATTATTAAAGCTCTTCCTTTAGACATTTTAAAAGTTTTCCTTGAAATTTCATTAGCTGGAACCATTTTTAAATTACAATTTTCACATACTAAATCAGATATTCTTCCCTCTGGAATAAGTCCTGGAGTATCTACTAAAGTAATTTTAGTATGTGGAATTTGATTTCTTACACTTTTTAAAGTTGTTCCTGGATATTTTGAAACAGTTACTTTTTTAAGTCCAAGAAGTCTATTTACTATACTTGATTTACCAACATTTGTAACTCCTAAAACTAATGCCTCTACTCCATCTGGATAAAAATGCTTTATTTTCTTAAAGATTCCATTAATTCCATACCCATTTTTACTGCTTACAATAGCTATATCTAAAGGAGCTATTCCCTCCTCAGCAAGTCTAACTTTTACCCAGTTAGCAACTTCTGAAGGGTGTTTTTCATCTGGAATAAGATCTAGTTTATTAATTACAACTATTGAATCCATCTCTCTTAATACATCTAATATCTCATCATCAAAAGAACCTTCAAAGTCTATTATATCAAAAACAGCTATCGCCACTTGAGAATTTACCATTTCTTCTTGAACAACTTTTCTATAGTCATCTCTTGTAAGTCTTACAGGCATATATTTCCCATAATTTTTTATTTTAAAGCATCTTTGACAATAGTGTTCTCCAGGTTCTTCTAATTTTGCTGCTGGAAGGTATCCATTTTTTTCTGGGTAATCACTTTGTAGTTCAATTCCACAACCTATACAAATTTTCTTACTCATAATATCTTCTCCTCACTATTTTATTACATCATAGGTAATATTTGAATTAGTATATATACACATCTCTCCTGCTATTGCCATTGCTTCAATAGCTATTTGTTCTACTGGCATATCCTTACCATGTAGTAGAAGGGCTCTAGCTGCTGCATAAGCATAACTTCCACCACTTCCTATAGCTGCTATATCTCCATCAGGTTCTATTACATCTCCATTTCCTGAAAGTACTAATATAGTATCTTTATCAGCTACTATAAGCATAGCATCTAAAACTCTTAATGCTTTATCATTTCTCCAATCTTTAGCCAATTCTACAGCAGATTTTTTTAGATTTCCTCCAAACTCCTCTAATTTACTTTCAAATTTATCCATTAGAGCAAAAGCATCCGCCGCTGCACCTGCAAATCCAGCCATTATATTATATTTTTCTATTTTTCTAATTTTTTTAGCATTACTTTTAAATACTACTTCACCAAAAGTTACCTGCCCATCACCAGCCATAGCAACCTTTCCATCTTTTTTTACTGCAATTATAGTAGTAGCTTTTATCATAATCTCTCTCCTCATTGCTCTATATCTTTAATTTTATTAATTCTTGATAGACTTTTGTGCTTTCCAAAGTTACATGTCCCATTAACTCTTTCAAATAGAGAATATCCATCCCATGAGAAAGCATATGGACAGCAAATGTATGCCTAAAACTATATGGACTAATCTCTCTTTCTATTCCTGCTTTAACAGCATACCTATCTATTATTCTACGTAAAGATCTATCACTTAATCTCGTAGCAGAACCATTTACAAACAATATATCAGGATTATATTTCTCCTTATATTTTTCTTTTTTTGCTTTAATATACCTTTTGAAAAATTCTCTTGTTCTTTCGCTAAAAAATACTACTCTTCTACTTTTTCCATTAGATACATATAACTCTCTTTTATCTAAATCAAAAACTCCTTCTCCTACTCCAAGCATCTCTACAGATGTAATTCCACTTGAATATAGTAATTCTAATATCAACCTATCTCTTAAACCATTGGCATTTTTTAACGATATTACTTCTCTCAATTTATTTATCTCTTCAAGAGTTAGTATATCTGGTTTTTGAGTATAAAAACTTGGAGATGCTATAACTTCTACTGGACTTTGATTTATCCGTTTTTCTCTTACTAAATACTTAAAAAATGAGCGAAGCGATGATAACTTTCTATTTATAGTTCTTTTAGTAATACCATTCTCTTGAAGATTTATTATAAATCCTCTTATCATTACTGAATCAATAGCCATACAATTATCCACTTTTTCAATTTCATTTAAATATTCTGCTAATTGGAATAAATCTTTTTTCATAGATTTTATAGTATTTGGACTTTTATTATTACCAAACTCTTCAAAATATAAAAAATCTTTTATATCTTTTTCTATATTCCAGTTTGCCATCTCTACCATATCACTCCATAATTATACCTTATTTTTATTATTTTTTCAATTTTCTACTTTAATAGATAAACTATTTTATCTCATCTAATTTTGTATCTAAATACTCTAAAGCTATGTTAGAAATTTTATTATATCTTTCTTTTTTATCTCTTATTCTTTCATCCAAACTTCTAATTATTCCAAAATTTAGTCCCATAGGTTGAAAATTTTTCTTCTCTTCAGTAATATATTTTACCATTGCTCCTATTGCACTTCTATCATCTAATATAAATGAAGATTTTTCTTCCAATCTATGAGCTATATTTATAGCTGCCATCATTCCTGTTGCCACTGAAGAAACATACCCTTCACTACCTGTAATCTGTCCAGCAAAATAAATATTATCTTTTGTCTTTAATTTTAATGTTTCATCTAATAGCTGAGTAGAATTTATAAAAGTATTTCTATGCATAACACCATATCTTATAAACTCAGCATTTTCAAGTCCTGGTATCATAGAAAATACTCTTTTTTGCTCTCCCCATTTTAAGTTTGTTTGAAATCCTACTATATTATATAGTTTTCCCTCTTTGTCATCTTGCCTAAGTTGAACTACAGCATAGTCCATCTTATCAGTTTTAGGATTTATAAGTCCTTTAGGTTTTAATGGACCAAAAACTAAAGTTTTTTCTCCTGTCATAGCTATTCTTTCAACTGGCATACAGGCATCAAAAATTTTCTCCTCTTCAAAGGCTTTAAGTGGAGCTCTCTCTGCTGTAATAAGAGCATTATAAAAAGCATAGTATTGCTCCTTATCCATAGGGCAGTTGATATACTCTCCTTCTCCTTTTCCATAACGAGATTGACGATAAGCTATATCCATATTAATAGATTCTAATGTAACTATTGGTGCTGCTGCATCATAAAAATATAGATAATCACTGTGAGTAAGCTCCCCTATTTTTTTAGAAAGAGCCTCAGATGTAAGAGGTCCAGAAGCTATAAGTACTATTTTATCCTCTGGTATCTCTATCAACTCTTCTTCTATTATCTCTATATTCTCCATTTTTCTTAGTGTAGATGTTATCTCTTGAGAAAAACCATCTCTATCTACAGCAAGTGCTTGCCCAGCTGGAACTCTATTGTTATCAGCACTCTTTATTACTAAAGAACCTAATCTTCTAAGCTCCTCTTTCATAAGTCCAGAAGCATTAGCTAAATTATCAGCTCCTAGAGAGTTACTACAAACTAACTCTGCAAAATCATCACTTTTATGAGCTTCTGTTTTTTTTATTTTTTTCATCTCATAAAGCTTTACTTTTATACCTCTCTTTGCTAATTGATAAGCCGCTTCACTTCCAGCTAGTCCAGCTCCAACTACTACTACCTCTTTATTATCTGTCATTAATTACTCCTTATTTTTTCTCTATTTTTCTAATATTCTTACACTCTGGATATCCTGTACAAGCTAAGAATTTTCCCCATCTACCTCTACCAATTTTAAATGGTCTTCCACACTTTTCACAAACTCCAGCTTCTTTCAGTATTTTTTCATCTTCAGCTAGCAATTTAGATAGATCAGCATTAATTAATACTACCCCATCTTTTTCTGTAACTTGATTATTAGCTAGAGCTTTTCTTATCTCCGGTGGTAATGGCATTCTTAGATTATCTTCAGAGTATTTTTCACTCTCTAAATAACTTCCAAACCTTCCTGTTTTTAGAAGATATCTATCACCATTTTCTGTTTTTACATCTGTTGGTTTTCCTTGCTTAGCTTTTACCAATTCTTCTACTTTATTTTTCACAAAAATTTTTCCATTTTTTATATCTTCAGCAGGTATCTCTATTCCTTTTAAAGATATTTTCTCTTGACATCCTGTTTCTTCATCTACATGTGGACAAGCTAAGTATCTTCCAAATCTTCCTGTTTTTAAAATCATATTACCTTTTCCACAAGAGCAAGGGACATCTGATTCAACAATACGATTAGATTCCTCTTCTACTTTTTTGGCAAATTTATCTATATACTCTTTCAACTCTTTATAAAAATCTGAAAGAAGTTTTACCCAGTCCTTTTCTCCATCAGCTATCTCATCTAATTCATTTTCCATTTCAGCTGTAAATTTTACATTCATTATATTAGGAAAGTTTTTATCTAAAGATTCTTCGATTTCAAATCCTAATTCTGTTGGTATAAAACTTTTTCCCTCTATCTTTACATACTCTCTTTTTTTCAATGTTTCTATTATAGTAGCATAAGTAGATGGTCTTCCTATCCCTTCAGCTTCTAATTTTTTTACAAGAGATGATTCTGTAAACCTTGAAGGTGGTTTTGTAAAATCCTCTTTTATATGAAGTTTTTCCAATTTAGTTTTATCTCCTACTTTTATATCTGGAAAATCTCCAAGTGGTAAATCCTCTTCCTCTTTAAAAATTTTATAATATCCATCAAAAATTATTTTATTGATTGTTCCTCTAAAATCAAACTTATCATAAGTAGCTACTAGTTCAAATTGTTCATATTTCATCGGTGCTAATTGAGAGATTAAAAATCTATCCCATATTAATTTATATAGCTTTAGTTGATCTTTATCTAATGAATTACTTAAACTATCTGGAGCAAGATTAATATCTGTTGGACGAATTGCCTCATGGGCATCCTGAATTTTTTGTTTACTCTTACTTTCTTTCTTTACACCTAAATACTCTTTTCCAAAGTTTTCAAGTATATAGTTTTTTGCCATTTCTTGTGCATCTTCAGAAATTCTTGTTGAGTCAGTTCTCATATAAGTAATAAGCCCTTTATGAATTCCATTTACATCTATTCCTTCATATAATCCCTGAGCTATTCTCATTGTTTTTGAAGCTGAAAAACCTAAATATGATGAAGCTAATTGCTGTAATGTACTAGTTTTTAATGGAAGAGGAGAGTTCTTAGTTCTTTTAGTGACCTTCGCTTCTGTAATATCAAACTCTTTCTTTTCTATTTTTTTTATCTCTTTTACAATACCTTCATCTGTGAGTTTATCTATTTTTTTATTTTCCACTTTATAGAGTGAAAGTTTTAAATTATCACTAAAATCTCCTTTTACTTCCCAAAATTTTACTGGAATAAATTTCTTTATCTCCTGCTCTAAATCACAAACAAGTTTTAGTGCAACTGATTGAACTCTTCCAGCACTAGTATTAGAAGCAACGCTTTTCCATAGTAATGAACTTATACCATATCCCACTAATCTATCTAAAATACGTCTAGCTTGCTGAGCATTTACTTTATCCATATCTATTTTTCTAGGATGAGTAATAGAATCTTTTATTGCATGCTCAGTTATTTCGTTAAACTCTATTCTATTAGCATCATTCTCATCTAATTTCAGTGCATGAGCTATATGCCAAGCTATTGCTTCTCCTTCTCTATCAGGGTCGGAAGCTAGATATACTTTATCTGATTTTTTAGCTAAAGCTTTTAAATTTTTAATTACCTCTCCTTTACCTTTAATCGTAGAGTATGAAGGTGTAAAGTTATTTTCTATATCAACTCCTAATTTACTTTTTGGTAAATCTCTTACATGTCCAAAAGATGCTACTACTTGAAATGTCTTCCCCAAGATTTTTTCAATGGTTTTAGCCTTTGCAGGCGATTCAACTATTACTAAGTTTTTTTTCTCTACTGCCTTTGCCAATTTTCTCACCCCTGTTGCTCTTTCTTCTTTCCCGTTTTATTCTACTAGATTATATTAAAAAAATCAATATTTAATATTTTCTTCTATATTTTCCACCAGCTATACTAACTATTATCTTTTTTACCTCTAAATCCATTAAAATTGATAATACTTCACTAGCTTTCATAGAAGTTTCCTCTATAATCTCATCTAAATTTTTCTCTTTTACAAGAGTATTGTATATTTTTTTTTCATAATCTGTCAAATCTAATTTTTCCTCTTTTAATTTTTTCTCCCTATTCCAACCAAATTCCACTAATATATCATCAACATCTGTTACTAATTTTGCTCCTGAATTTTTTATCAGAGTATTGCACCCCTCAGAAGCTGGAGAAAATATCTCTCCTGGAACAGCAAATACTTCTCTTGCCTCTTCTAAAGCTAACTCTGCCGTAATTAAACTTCCGCCCTTGGCTTTACTTTCTATCACAACTATCCCTTGAGAAATCCCAACTATTATCCTATTTCTCATAGGAAAATTATAAGCAAAAGGTTCAGTTCCCATTGGATATTCACTTAATAATAATCCCTTCTCTCCAATCTCTTCCCATATTTTTCTATTTTCATAGGGATATATTATATCTAATCCACTTCCTACTACAGCAATTGTTTTTCCTTGAAATTCTAAAGTTTTTTTATGGCAAATTCCATCAATTCCATTTGCTAAACCACTAACTGTTGTAACTCCATTTTCTACTAGTTCTCTTACTAATTTTTCACAAGCTATTTTTCCATAAGAGGTTGCTCTTCTTGTTCCAACTACTCCTATTCTCTTTCCTGATAAAAGTGAAATATCTCCACGATAGTACAAGAAAATAGGTGGTTTAGTTATATTTTTCAACTCTTCTGGATACTCTTTATCCTTTATAAAAAGAAGAGATATCTTATTTTTCTCCAATTTTTTTAACTCATCTAAAATATTGACATCTTTTGAAGAATATATTTTTTCTAAATCTTCTTCATCTAAATTACAATATTTTTTAAGATAAATTTTATCTAATTTAAAAATATCTTCATACTTTTCAAATTTTTCTAAAACTCTTCTAAAACTACTATCTTTTAATTTTTTTACTGCTAATCTATACCACTCCAAAGCCCCCACCTCTTCTGGTAAATTAGTTATTTTTTAATTCTGCATATGTTCTAATTAACATATCTTTTATCACTTTAGAATTAGGATATCTATTTCTAGCTACCTCTAATATTTTTTTAGCCTCCTCATAGTTTCCAGTTACCATATATACATCTCCAAGCCCTGTATACACAGATTCATCTTTTTTATACTCCATATATTTTTTAAAATCATTTATTGCTTCTGAATAATTACCTATATTTCTATTTACTATTCCCCTTCCTAAATATGACTCATAAAAATTTGGTGCCATATCTATTGCTTGGGTATACAATTTTAAAGAGTTGTCATATTCATTTAAAAATCTTGCTGTAGTAGCTGCTCCAAAAACATTTTTTAAGTTTGTACTATCTTGTAAAAAAACTTCATAAGCCTTTTCATATCTTCCATCTCTAAAATAGTAATCTCCAACTTTGAATAACTCTTCACTATCTTGTTTTAGGTATTCCATATATATATCAAACTCTTTTTTATACTCTTTGTAGTTTTTCTCTAAATTTTCTTTATCTTTATCAAAAGATATCTTTTTATCTAGCTCTTTTATTTTCTCCCATCTTAGTGTCATCTCTTGTTTTTGAGTTTCTAATTTTTCCCTCTCTTCTGAATTATTTCCAAAAAATAAAAAACCTTCTCCATAAGCTAAACTTGTAAGTAATATAAATACTCCTATTATTTTTTTCATCAAACACTCCTATATTAATTTTTATAATTTTTTTAAATTAAAAAAGTTATTAAACTATTTTTTTTACTTCACTTATAATATTTCCATCATTTACTTTAATATTTATCTCATCTCCTGCTGTTAACTGAGAAACGCTCTTTACCCCAACTCCATTTTTAGTTACTACACTATAACCTCTCTCTAAAGTCTTTAACGGATTGAGAGTTATAAGTCTATGTACCCTATTTTCAAGTTGATTTTTTTTACTCTCCATATAATATTCAATTACTCTTTGTAACCTATTTTCTCTCTCTATTAATAAATTATTTTTCTCCTCTATTACTTTAGAAAAGTTTTTCAGATAATAGTTTTCCTTTCTACTTTCTAACTCTTTTCTTTTAGAAACTAAAATATTTTTCATAAGAGTTTTCAAATATCTTTCTCTATCCTCTAAACTTTCTATGCTTTTTCTTCTCTCTGGCACTGAAAGCTCTACAGCTTGAGTTGGTGTAGCTGCTCTCACATCTGCTACTAAATCTGTAAGAAGATTATCTATCTCGTGTCCTACTGCTGAGATAATAGGTTTTTTAGAATTGAAGAAAGCCATAGCAGTTTTCTCTTCATTAAATGACCATAAATCTTCTATACTTCCTCCACCTCTTCCAGCAATTATCATATCTATCTCTGGAATTTTATTCAATACCTCTATCCCTCTTACTATCTCATCACTAGCTCCTACTCCCTGTACTTTAGCTGGATAGATATATATATCTATAGTATTATCTCTCTTTTTTACAGTTTTTATTATATCTTGTACAGCTGCCCCTGTTATAGCTGTAACTACTCCTATGGTTCTTGGGTATCTAGGTAAAGGCTTTTTATAAATTGAAGAAAAATATCCCTTTCTCTCCATATTTTTTTTTAGTTCTTCTAACTTAGCAAACATATCTCCCAACATATTTTTCTTTTCAATATGTCTCACTAAAATTTGAAAATCTCCTCTATTTTCATAAAATCCCACATCTCCAAAAAGTTTTACTGAATCTCCGTCTTTTAAATCTTCAGCTATTCTTTTAAACTTATATTTAAAAGCTACACACTTTATCTGAGCATCTTTATCTTTTAAATTAAAATATAGATGCCCACTTTTATAATAAGTTACCCCTGAAAGTTCCCCTTCTAAAAAAAACTCTCTCAAGCTAGGATTTTCCTCTATATATCCTTTTACCATTCTATTAAATTCACTTACTGTATAAGTTCTCTCTTCAAACATAAATCTCCTTATCTAAAACTCTAGCAGTAATTTTTTTAATTTTATCATCTCATCTCTTTTTACAATAGCCTTTTCAAAATCCAATTCCTTAGATAATTTAGTAATCTCTTTTTGAAGTTTAGCTATCTCTTTCTCTATATCTGCCTTAGATGAGAATATCTTTTTATCTTTTTCTTTTACAACCTCATCTGGTAATCCATAATCAAGATTTATTATATCTTCACTTATCTCTCTAATTACAGTCTTAGGGTCTATTCCATTTTCAATATTATATTGATTTTGTATCTTTCTTCTTCTATTAGTTTCATCAATAGCCTCTTTCATAGAATCAGTAATAATATCTCCATAAAGTATAACTCTTCCCTCTACATTTCTTGCTGCTCTTCCTATTGTTTGTACGAGAGAACGCCTACTTCTTAAAAATCCCTCTTTATCAGCTTCAAGAATTGCTACCAACGATACCTCAGGTATATCTAATCCCTCTCTAAGAAGGTTAATTCCCACTAATACATCAAACTCTCCTTTACGAAGTCCTTTGATTATATCTATTCTTTCAAGAGTATCTATATCTGAGTGCATATATTTTACTCTAAGTCCAAAACCTAAATAATACTCAGTTAACTCTTCTGCCATTTTTTTAGTAAGAGTTGTAACAAGTACCCTTTGATTTTTTTCTACTCTTATTCTTATCTCTTCCATTAAATCATCAACCTGATTTTTAGTAGGTCTTACCTCTATTTCTGGGTCTAGTATTCCTGTAGGACGAATAAGTTGTTCAGCTATATTTCCATCTGACTCTTGTATCTCAAAATCTCCAGGTGTAGCTGATACAAAAACTGTCTGTCCTGTTATTTTTCTAAATTCTTCAAACTTAAGTGGTCTATTATCTAATGCTGCCTTAAGTCTAAATCCATTATCTACAAGAGATTCCTTTCTAGCTCTATCTCCATTATACATTCCTCTTATTTGTGGGATAGATATATGAGATTCATCTATATATGTTACGAAATCCTTTGGAAAATATTCGAGTAAAGTATCTGGAGTTTCTCCAGGTTTCTTTCCTGAAAGATATCTAGAATAATTTTCTATTCCCTTACAATATCCTATCTCTCTTATCATCTCTATATCATATTCTGTTCTCTGTTTCAATCTTTGAGCTTCCAAAAGTTTTCCTTTATCTTCAAAAGCTTTTACTTCTTCTAATTTATCTTTTTGTATCTCAGCTATAATTCTCTCTATATCTCCATCTTCAGTAAGATATTGAGTTGCTGGATATATCATTATTCTCTCTAGATTTTTTCTAATTTTTTGTCCAGTAAGAGTATTTATTTCAGAAATTTCTTCTAAATCCTCATCCCAAAACTCAAGTCTATATCCAGTTTCCATATATGAAGGATAGATATCTATTACATCACCTTTTATTCTAAATTTCCCTCTTTCAAAAGCTAAATCATTTCTCTCATATCTTATACTTATAAGTCTCTGAATTAACTCTTTTCTCCCTATTCCTGTTTGTCTATCTATTGGAATAGTCATCTTTTTATAAGTCTCTGCTGACCCTAACCCATAGATAGCTGAAACAGAAGCCACTATTATTACATCTCTTCTATTTATAAGAGCTGCTGTTGCTGCTTGTCTTAATTTCTCTATCTCATCATTTATAGAGGAATCCTTTTCTATATATGTATCTGTTACTGCTATATAAGCCTCTGGTTGATAATAATCATAATAAGATACGAAATACTCTACAGCATTTTCAGGGAAAAAACTCTTATATTCACTATATAATTGAGCTGCTAAGGTTTTATTAGGAGCTAATATTAGTGCTGGTCTATTTGTCTCTTTTATAATATTAGCAATAGTAAAAGTTTTTCCAGAACCTGTTACCCCTAATAATACTTGGTCAGCTATACCATCATTTATATTTTCAACAATTTTTTTTATAGCTTCTGGCTGGTCTCCCATAGGAGTATATTTCGAGTGTAGTTTAAACATTTTATCACCTGTATCTTTCATTATCCTCTTTCATTATAACATACTTTTTTGATATATTATATTTTCTTTTATTAAAAATATGGCAATAAAAATAAAAAGAGAAACTCTTACTTTTAAGGTAAAGTAAAAGTCCCTCTTTAAATATTCTGTTTATATTTTAACAAAAATTTATTTGATTATTGTACTAACAACTCTTTTCAAAGAAATCTTCTCTTTTATTCTTAGAATTTTTTTCTCTTCTAATGAATAGATAAAAGCCCCTATATATGTTGTCATTGGTGCTACTACAACTAATCCAATACTTCCTATGATTATCTTGATAATCTCTGAAGTTATCATCTTCATATTTAAGATTTGTAAAAGTGTCATATCTCTTTCTAAAAATAGTATCATAAGAGTTAAAAATCCACCTGAATAAGCTAATAAAAGTGTAGTTGTCATAGTTCCTATAACTGACCTTCCTACATTAAATCCAGATTTTACTAATTCTCTTCTGTTAAGATTTGGATTATGATATTTTAGTTCTTCTATTGTAGCTGACATATCCATAGCAATATCCATTGCTGCTCCACTAGCTCCTATCACAATAGCAGCATAAAATATTTTTAAAATATCTATCTTCATTGCACTTGCAAATATAACACTTTGAGCAAAAGGTTGGCTCATTCCATCTATTCTAAATATATCTCCAAATAAAAATGTCAAGCTAGCAGTTGTAAAAAGTCCTGACATAGTTCCTGAAAAAGCTGTAAAACCTTTTCTTGTAAAACCAGCCACTAAAAAGATAATCAAAGCTGATAAAAGGATTAAAGTTATAATTGTTATTAAAAAGATATTTTCTCCCTCTTTTAAAGCTGGTATCAAAAATTCCCAAATAATAACTACACTTCCTACAAAAGATAAAAGAGATTGAAATCCTACTTTCCTAGCATAAACTAATAATAAAGTTATAAATATAAGTCCTAATCCTATAATTTTATCAATTCTTAGAAGAGATAAAACCTTTCCAGCTAATTTTCCATCATTCTCCATTACATACATAAGAACTTTATCATCTTTTTCATAAAATTCATCATATTCCATACTTCCATTTAATAGATTATTTATCTCTAAAACTTTCCCTTTATTTTTCCCAGTAAGAACTTCAACAGTTAAAGCTTGACTACCTACTTTAGATACTCCTTGAACTATTGCATTACTATTATCTACTACTAATACTCTTCCAATACTCTCCCTTTTAAAAATATACCCTTCTAGCTTCTGAGAAAAAGCTAGAAGGGCTAGGAAGATTATCACTATAATAATCCCTATTTTTTTCAACTTAATTATCCCCCTAAGGTTATTTTATTTTTTTACCTATACTTTCTGCTATTAGTTTAGCAACATCAGTATTATCTTTAAATCCTATAAATTTATCTGAATCTGCTCCTACAGCTGCTAATGGAACTTGAGTTCCTGTATGAGCAAATGTAGTCCATTGCATTCCAGATCTTTCTGAAAGTATATGAGCTACTGTAATAGCTGTTGGACTATACTCTGCATAAAGGTTAGTTGTGTCAGCTTCACTATCTTCTAAATCCATAGCTTTTAGGATGCTCTCTTTTTCTTTTTCAGTTAAATTATTTAATCCCATATTTTTAGCTATATATTTAAAATACTCATCTCTATTTCCATTATAAGCTTTTTGTAAAGTATCTTCTATAGAAACTTTTACACCTTTTAATTCTTCAAGATTCATAAAATAATTATTTCCAAATCCTAATCCCATTCCTCCTGTTTCATGGTCAGCAGCTACTACTATAAGTGTTTCTTGAGGATGTTTTTGGTAAAATTCATAAGCTGATTTTATTGCTTCATCAAAAGCTAGTGTATCATATATTGTTCCTACTACGTCTTGAGCATGAGAAGCGTGGTCAATTCTTCCTCCCTCTACCATCATAAAGAATCCTTCTTCATCTTTTGATAATAGCTCAATTCCTTTTTCTGTCATTTCACTTAAAGTAGGAAGTTTTTCATTTATATCATCTACTGTATATGGCATATGTGAAGCTCTAAAGGCTGCAAATACTTTTTCTCCATCTTTTGGAGTCCATTTTTCAAATGCTTTTGTAGAATCTTCTCCTATAAATGTTTTATACCCTTTAGCTTCAAACTCTTTTACTAAATCTCTGTTATCTTTTCTTTTACTTGTAAGTCCACTATCTTTCCCTACAAAGTGTCTGTATCCTCCACCTGCAAAATAATCTACATTACTATTTACATAGTCCTCAGCTATTCCATTTTCATCATCTCTATCTAAATTATGAGCTGCAAATACAGCTGGAGTAGCATGAGTTATTCTAGTTGTAGAGACAAGTCCTGTTGCCATTCCTTTATCTTGAGCTAACTCTAATAAAGTTTGAAGATTGTTTCCATTTACATCCTTAGCTATATATCCATTGTTTGTTTTATGTCCTGTAGCTAAAGCTGTTCCTGCTGCTGCTGAGTCTGTTATCAATGTATCTGCTGAATATGTTGTTGTTATTCCAGCAAATGGTAAAGAGTTTAATAATAATTTTCCATCTTTTTTTAATACTCCCTTTTTAAACTCTTCAGTAATTTGTCTTTGCCCAGCTCCCATTCCATCTCCTATAAAATAGAATACATATTTTGCTTGTGCAAAACTTGTTGCTGCCATTAAAGTCATTCCTGCTAACATTAATTTTTTTCTACTTAACATTTTATCCCTCCAAGTATTTTAATTTTCCTTACAAAATTATTCTAACTCTTGTATGTTAAATTAACCTTTATTTAATGTAAAAAATATGTAAATTTTAATATACTTTTATCTCTTTTTTCATAAACATCAGTTCAACTTCACTACCTATGTTAAAGACTTTATTTTCTCCTCTATTTAATAAATCAACTAAAAATTCTACTCCATTTTTTTCAACTGTGTATCTTATTACACTTCCTATTATAATTCTATCTTTTATTACACTTGAAGTTGTATAGAAATTTTCTTCATTATAATTTCTTCCCTCTTCTCTTACATAGATAGATTCTGGTCTCACTGCTACTTTATTTCCCTTTATTCCTAGTACTTTTTCAACTTCTTCTCCTTTAAAAATATTGTAGCTACCTATAAAGTCAACCATAAATTCATTAGCTGGATTAGTGTAAATCTCTTCTGGATTTCCTGATTGTGATACTTCCCCTTTATTTAAAACAAAAATTCTATCTGAGATTGCAAGAGCTTCCTCCTGGTCATGAGTTACAAAAATAGTTGTTATTCCTAATTTTTTTTGTATCTGTCTTAATCTATCTCTTAAGCTTTTTCTTATTTTAGCATCTAGAGCTGATAGTGATTCATCTAAAAGAAGTATAGTAGGTCTAGTTATCAAAGATCTTGCAAAGGCTACTCTTTGCTGTTGCCCTCCTGATAACTCTGAAGGATAATGTTTCTCCTTTCCTGTAAGTCCTACCATTTCAATCATATCTTTTATTCTTTGTTCATAATCTTTCTCTTTTTTTATTTTTAATCCAAACTCTATATTTTCCCATACTGTCATATTTGGAAAAAGTGCATAGTTTTGGAAAACCATTCCTATATCTCTATTTCTTGGCTCCATATCTGTGATATCTTTTCCATTTACAAATATTTTACCTCCATCTATTGAGTTTAGACCAGCTAAACATCTTAATAGTGTACTTTTTCCACAACCTGAAGGTCCTAATAATGTTACAAACTCTCCCTCTTCAATACTTATATTTATATTTTTTAAAACTTGGGTATCTCCAAAATTCTTTACCAAATCTTTTATTTCTACAAATCCCATAATCTATTTCCTCTCTCTTTTTTTTACAACTTTTTCCATGTTAATCGCAATATATGTAACTACAAATATGAAAATGAAAAATAAACTAACCATTGCACTTGTAAAGTGTCCACTTTTTCCTTTCATACTATTTAAATAAATTTGAAGAGTTTCATATCTTCCTCCAATTAAGAGGTTCGCATACATAAACTCTCCTAAAAGTATAGCTAAACTTAAAATTCCTGAACTTGTTATTCCTTTCTTTAAATTAGGTAGAATTACAAATCTAAAGGCATCTAAATTTGTTCCTCCTAAAATATTTACTGTTTCAACTAAACTTTGTAAATGCAAGGAATCTAATCCATTTTTTACCCCTCTATATATAAAGGGAAACGCAACTGAAAAATATGCTCCCAATATTATAATTGGAATTCCAAATATTGTGATATTAAGTCCTGAATAAACTTTTAAAAGCCCTACTGCTAAAACAACTGCTGGAACCATAAATGGAAGTAATGATAAAAGCTCTATTACTTTTAAAACTTTTGGAAAATAATAAGCTGATATAACTATTGATGGAATTATTACTATAAGGCTTATTACTAAAGAAACCACTGCTAAAAGTAAGCTTCTTTGTAACGAAAGTATGAATCTTGTATCAGAAAAAAGTTGGTTATACCATTTTAAACTCAATCCATCTGGTAATACAGTAGCTCCCCAACTAGAGCTAAATGAATATAATATTGTCCCTAAAACTGGAATTGATAAAAACAATAATATTATCCCTACTATAAAATAGTGTTTCTTATTTGTCATTTTTCTCTCCTAACTAATATTTCCTTCTTTGAATAAATTTCTCATTTACAAAGAAAACTACGGAAATAATTATGATTAACATTATCGCTAATGCAGAAGCCATGTTTGGCTTTAATATAACATCCCCTGAAATCAAAGCTCCAATTCTAATTGGAATAACATTATAATTAGATGTCATTATCCCAAAAACAGTAGCATAAGCTCCTATTGCATTAGTAAAAAGAATTATTGTTGTCCCTATTATAGAAGACTTTAATATTGGTAATCCTATCCTCAACCAGAAATCTTTTTTTGTTCCCCCTAATAAACTGCAAGCTTCTTTCCAACTTTCATTTAAAGCATCTAAAGCTGGATAAAGTAATAATGTTCCTAGTGGAATTTGAAAATATGTATAAGCTAGTATCAATCCAGCTTGAGTATATATATTAAACTCTGATATACCTATTTTTTGTAATATAAGAGTTATTGCTCCATTTGTTCCTAAAATAACTATCAGAGCAAAAGCCAATGGTAATCCTGAAAAGTTTGACATCATATTTGAATATAAAAGAACAACATCTTTTATTCTATTATTTAGTTTACTTATTGAATAAGCTAATTGAAAAGATATAACTATCCCTAAAATTGAAGATATTAAAGATATCTTTATACTATTTACAAAACTTTGTTTATAAAACTTACTTCCTAATATATACATATAGTTATATAATGAATATGTTGAACTCCCATCTTCTTTTAAACTTCCTAATACTATTGAAATTATTGGAACTATTAAAACTAAAAAAGCTATAATAGCCAAAGGAGATAAAAGTAATCCATATTTTAATCTTTCTTTATCATGTTGTTTCATTTTTTCTCCTAATTTTATATATTTAAAATTTTTCTCATTATCTCTGTTATCTTAACTTGTGGTATTGGATCAATTGCCTCTACCATTTCACTACTATTTATTAACCAAAAAGGAACCTCTGCTTCCTCTTCTGCACTTCCACTATGATTTCCATCATAACTCATTCCATGATCAGAAGTTACTATTATTGTATATCCCTCTTCTATCCATCTAGGAACAAAATTTGAAAGTATTCCATCAACATTTCTTACCGCATTTCTGTATTGAGAACTTTCCGAACCATTTTTATGTCCTTTATCATCTATATTCATAGAATGAATCATTAAAAAATCTGGATTGCTTTTCCTTCTAATATATTCTCCATCTAAAAATACATTCTCATCTGGATAATGATCTAAAGTATAAAATATTCCATGTTGAATATTTTTATCTGAATCTTCTGTATATGTATCCTCTATTCTATTAAATGGAGTACTATTATAAAGTTCACTTACCCAATAATAAGCAGCTGCTCCTGTTTTTAAATTTGCTTTTCTACATAATGAAAATATACTTTCTTCCCTTGATAGTCTTGATATAGAGTTATTTACAACTCCATGCTCAACAGGAGTCTTACCTGTTAAAAGAGTTTCATATAATGGTCTAGAAAGAGAGGGTATCTCTGACGATACCCTTCCTCTTATTGCTAATCCTGATTTTACAAGAGCATTCATATACCCCATTAAGTTACTTTGTTTATTATTTAATCCATCTAAAAGTACAAATATTAATTTTTTCAATCTTTTCACCTTATATCCTATTACTTATTCATTTTAAATACTACTTCTTCTTGCCACATTTGTGCTATATTTTCAGAAGTCTTCTTCCATTTATCGAAATCTTTAACTGGTCTTGCATTTTTATATTGCTCATTTGGTAATAGTTTTGCTTTTACTTCCTCTGGTAATTGAACACTTGTTCTTATAGGTTTTGCATATCCAATAGCTAAGTTGATTTGTCCTTCATCACTTAAGATAAACTCTCTTGTTAATTTAGCTGCATTTGGATGTTTAGCATATTTATTGATAATTGTAGCATATCCACTGATTAATGAACCATCTGAAGGAATCAATACTTCAAATCTTGATCTATCTATTTGATCTCTATAGTTTAATCCATTAAAATCCCATACTAAAGCAACCTCTACTTCTCCTTTTTCTAGAGCAGCAATAGATGGATCATTTGATAATAATCTTCCCTCTTCTGCTATTTTTCCAAAGAAATCTATAGCTGGTTGAATATTTCCTTCATCTCCACCTAGAGCAAATGCTGCTGCTAGAACTGAGTTTGTTGCTTGTGAAGCGATTCCAACTGGTCCTATTGTTACCTTAGCATCACTCTCTCCTAACTCTTTCCAAGAAGTAGGTATCTTTGTAACTAGATCTTTATTTACAATAAAAGCTATTGTTCCTGTATATCCTAATACCCAATGTCCTTCTGGATCTTTTGCCCATTGAGGAATCTCATCCCAAGTAGTTGGTTTATAAGGTAAAGTTACATTTTGTGCTTTTGCTACTGTTCCAAACTCATATCCTATATCTCCAATATCAGCTGTTGCATTCTCTCCTTCAGCTTTAAATTTAGCAATCTCCTCAGCACTAGACATATCTGTATCTACATGATTTAATCCATATTTCTCTTTTAAATCTGCCCAAGTTCCTTTCCAGTTAGCCCAAGCATCTGGCATTCCAACACTGTTTACCTCTCCTTCTTTTTTAGCAGCTTCTATTATTTGGTCCAAAGTCATTGGAACTTCTGAAACTACTTTAGTCTCCTCTTTCTTCTCTCCTCCACATCCTGTTAGTAATCCTATTGCAAATACTCCTAACATTACTTTCTTAAAATTCATTTTTTCCTCCTTAAATTTCTAAATCTCTATTTTTAATTTTTTTATTTTCAAAAGTACAATAGTGGGTAAATCCTAAATCTTTCAATATTTTTTTAACAGTTTCAAAATCTTTCATTAAATCTTCCGACTTATGTGAGTCTGAACCTATTGTTATTATCTCTCCACCTAACTCTTTATATCTTTTTAATATTCTTGTATGTGGATGAAAATTTTCAAGTCCATATCTAAGTCCTGAAGTATTTACTTCTAACCCTATCCTTTTTGATATTAATTTTTTTAGAATTTTCTCTATTATTTCCCAGTGTAAATCATAATTTAGTTCTTTATAATTATCATATATTCCTGCTCCATATCTATTTATAAAATCCAAATGCCCATATACAGAAATCCCTGGAAATAAATCTATATTTTCTAATACTTCTAAAAAGTACTCTCTATGAGCTTCATCTTTTTCTTTTCCTAAAAAGAACTCTTTATTAGAAACATCTTTTCTAGAAATACTATGTGATGACCCTATTATAAAATCAATATCTTGATTTTTAAATATCATCTCATAGTTTTGAACAAGATGAGGTTGTAACCCTATCTCTATTCCTATTCTTACTTTTATATCTTTTTCTCTATTTTTCAGTTCCTTCACTTTATCTATATATTTATTAAAATCTAAAGTGAAGATATTAGGCTCCATTGGAAAATCTAAGTCTAAATGATCTGTTATTGTTATCTCATCCATTTTCAAATCTTTAGCTCTTTGAATTATTCTTTCTAGACTTTCAACAGAATCTCCTGAAAACTCACTATGTACATGTGAATCTGATCTATACATCTCTTTCCTCCGTTACTTATTTTCTAGATTAATTATAATCACTATCTGTTAATCTAATATTTATTTTTAGTTAAAATAGTGTAAATCCTTAGTAAAAATTTTGTTAACAATATAATTCTTATTAACTAATATAAATTACTTTCAATTTATAAAATCTTCTCTTTAAAAACTTTATTCAAAAAGTTTCACTTTCTGTCATAAAAATCTCTTGAGAATTTATTGGTATCTCTCCTATATGTCTATATCTATATACTCCATCTTTTTCTAATTCTCTACTCTTAACATTATCTTTTAATATTATATCTATTATGCTGTTTATTTTTTGCTTAATTATTCTATCTTCAATTGGGCAGCATATTTCAACTCTATTTTCTGTATTTCTAGTCATCATATCTCCAGAGGATATATATAATTTTTGTTCATCACCTTGTCCAAAAGAATATATTCTAGAATGTTCTAGAAATCTTCCTACTATACTCACAACCTTTATATTCTCAGTAAGTCCTTCCACTTTTGGGATTATACAGCAAATTCCTCTCACTATTAAATTGATATCTACATTATTTTTAGAAGCTACTATCAAAGCTTTCATAACCTCTTTATCTGTAAAAGAGTTACATTTAATTGTAACTATTCCCTTTTCTCCTCTTTTTGACTTCTCTATCTCTTCCTCTATTCCTTTTAAAACATTTTGCTTAAAACTTGTAGGAGCTACCCATAACTTTTCATATTTTCCATCTAAATTATTTACAGCCATATTTTTAAAAAATTTATCTGCATCTACACCAATCTCTTTATCAGAAGTAATAATTGAAAAGTCTGTATATATCTTAGTTGTTTTTTCATTATAATTTCCTGTTCCAACCTGTGTTATATATTTAAATCCTTCCTCTGTCTTATAAGTTATTTGACAAATTTTAGAGTGTACCTTATATTTATCTGCTCCATATATCACTCTACACCCTGCCTCTTGGAATTTTTGAGCCCACTCTATATTATTTTCCTCATCAAATCTTGCTCTTAACTCCATAAGTATTGTTACATCTTTTCCATTTTCTGCTGCTGATATTAAATAGTTAGCTAATTTTGAATCTTTAGATATTCTATATAATGTTATTTTTATGCTCTCTACTCTCTCATCTTCAGAAGCTTGTTTCAAAAGATTTAAGAATGGCTTCATACTTTCAAAAGGATAAAAAAGAAGTAAATCTTTTTCAAAAAGAAGATTAGCTATATTCAAATTTTTATTTATTTCTAAATTTTCTTTTGGCTTAAACATAGAAAATAGTAATTCCTCTTTATTTTCTATTTTTATTATATTTTCTAAAGTAAAAGTAAAGCTTAAGTCCAAAGGTGTTTTAAAAATAAAAAGTTGCTCATCTTCTAAATTAAGACTTTTTAAAAAATATCTAGTAAAAAACTTGCTCATCTCTTTTTGAAACTCTAAACGAACTGGGGCTAATTTAGAACGATTTTTTATAAGTTTTTTCATAAATTGTCTATAATCAGCATTTTCATCAAAACTCATATCATAATCTGTATCTATGTCAGCATTTCTAGTTATAGAGATAACTGTAGAATCCAAAACCTTATACATTGAAAATATATCCTTACAGAAATACTCTATTATATCTTCTAACAATAAAAAGGTATTCTCCATTCCCTCTACTTCTAACAATCTATTTATTTTTACAGGTACTGGAATTATTCCAACTAGCTTTTTCTCTTTTTTCTTCTCTAATTCAACAGTTACATATAGTTTTTTATTTTGTAAAAAAGGAAATGGATGCCAAACATCTATTATTTGAGGAGATAATATTGGTAAAATATTTTTCTTATAATATTTTAGTATTTTTTTCTTTTTCTCCTCATCTAACTCATCAGTTTTAATTATTTTTATTCCTTTTTCTTTTAAATCTTCTAAAACTTCTCCATATACTTCATCACATTTTATATATAACTCTGTACTTCTTCTATATATTTCACTTAATTGCTCTTGAAGAGTTAAATTAGTTCTACTATCTACATACTCTTTAAAATATTTTTGATAATCAGTTAGAGTTCCTACTCTTACCATAAAAAATTCATCTAGGTTGCTTGTAAAAATTGAGATAAATTTTAATCTCTCTAATATCGGATTTCCACTCTCTTTCTGTGCTTCTTCTAAAACTCTTTCATTGAATTTTAACCATGAAAACTCCCTATTATCAAAACACAAATTTTTATCCTTATTCTCCAATTTTTTCACCTGCTTCATCTTTTTCAAGAATTTCCTCTTTTACTTTTTCTTCAGCCTCTTTAATCTTTTGGTTTTCTTTTAAATAGTTAACTATTCTATCTATAAAATACCCTTCTCTTATTCCAGCTTTACTTATATTTATTTGAGTACAGTTAAATTTCTTTACTATCTCACTTAAGATAGAAATTCCTCCAGCAAAAGAGAAAATACGTTCTGGAATAATTTTATATACTGACTTATATTCCTCATGTACCTCACTTTTCATTTTTCTAATAATTCCTTTTAATTCTACTCTACTAAAACTTTTACTTTCTACTGGAACTCCAAATAATTCTTTAGCTACTTTCAAAGTTGCTCTAGCTGTTCCACCAACAGCATACATTTGAGAATACTCTTTATTTTCCCAATCCAATTTATCTAAAGCTTTACTTACTATTCTTCTCATTCTTTTTATATCTTTTTCTTTTGCTACTAATCCTGGTACATTTCCATCTTGTAAATTAAGTGCCCCAATAGGAATGCTTGTAAGCTCTCTTATCTCTCCCTCTTCAAATACAACTATCTCTGTACTTCCACCACCTATATCTATAACTATTCCATTCTCTACATCATACTCACTTTTTACTGCTAAAAACCCTAATCTAGCTTCCTCTTCTCCAAATAATATTTCTGGTTCCATTCCAGTTTTAGCTTTTATCTCTTGTAATGCTTCATCTTTATTTTTTATATTTCTTAAAGATGCTGTAGCAAAAACTGAATATACTTTTACTTGAGCATTTTCTAAACTTTCTCTGTATTTGTTTAAAATTTCACAAGTTTTTTCTATCCCTTTCTCTGTTAATCTTCCATTTTCAACACAAAGAGCTAATCCTACTATCTCTTTTTTATTAGATAATAATTTTATCTTCCCATCATTATATTTAAAAATTGATAATCTTATTGTATTTGAACCTAAATCTATTATTCCGTAAATCATATGAACCTCCTAAATTTTTTAATTAATTTATTTAATAATAATACTCCTTTGTTAAAAAAAAATTTAATTAATGTAAAAGATGTGTAAATTTTTTATTGACATAAAATTTTTATAATTATATAATTTATTAAATTTTCTATAAATTAGGAGGAAAAATGAATTTTAGAGAGGCTAAAAAAGAAGATATAGAGAGTATCTTAGAAGTCATTTCTCATGCAAAAGAGTATATGAAAAGAAATAATTCCACTCAATGGAATGAAAATTATCCCAATAAAGAAACTATCATTAATGATATAGAAAATAGTATAGGCTATGTTCTTATTGTTAAAAATTTGATTAGAGGTTATATGGTAGTGGACTTTTCTGATGATGAAATATATAAAAATATAAAAGGAAAATGGAAAACTTTTGGTAATTACGCTTCTATTCATAGATGTGCTATACATAAAGAGTTAAGAGGTCAAGGTTATGGAAGTGAGCTTTTTAAATTTGCTGAAAAGTTAGCTCTTAGTAAAAATATTAGAAGTGTTAGAGTAGATACTGCTCCAGAAAATGAAACAATGAAACATCTTTTTAATAAAAATGGTTATGAGTACTGTGGTACTGTTTTTATTGATGGAGAAAAGATTGCTTATGAAAAATTACTTACTTCTAACTTAGAATACAAATAAAAGAGGAGGGATAATTCCCTCCTAAAAATCCTCTAATCTTCTGTGGTGATTGATTTTTTCAAATCCAGCTCCTAAACCATCATAGTCTGCTCCACTATTTTCAATAACCTTTAGTACACTAGTAGCTTTTGAAGCTATTGCTAAATTTACAGCTGTTCTTTGATGATTATTTTTTATCTCTAAATCTCCACCAAACTCTAATAATAACTCCATTATTTTCCCATAATTTTTTTGCCCTGCTATATGTAATGGTGTATTTCCCTCTCTATTTTTTACATTAGGGTCAGCTCCATTATAAAGTAAAGCATCTACGAAGTCGTATTTATCCATCTCCACACAGTGATGAAGTATAGTATTTTTATTATTATCTACTTCTTCAATAGAATCCATATCCAAATTATTTTTAAATTCTTCTAAGTTATTTTGTTCAACAAATTTTAAAAGTTCCATTTTTGCTCGTGTAAATTTTCTCCTTCTATTTTTATAATTATTTTTGTTGTTATCTAAAACTAATATCTTACCTTTTAATAACCACTCTCCTCAAGAAAAAGTGGTGGTTCAATCTCTAGTTGACATTTTTTCCCTTTCCATGCCTCAAGAAGAACAAGATTTGAATTTTTATCCTTAGAAAAATAAACAAATCTTACTCTCTTTATAGAAAAACCACTCTCTTCTAATACTCTTGAAATCTCAATAAATCTATAGCTTCTATGAACTAGAGTAAAACTTCCCATTGGTTTTAAAAGTCTTTTTGCATTTTTTACTAAATCATACAAATCCAATTTTATCTCGTGTCTTGCTATAGCTTTACTGCTTAAATCATTTTGTTTCTTTCCATCTACTTTCATATAAGGTGGATTTGAAACTATATAATCAAAAGAGTTTCCAAAAGGATATTCTTTGACATCATAATTTACTATTTCTATATATTCTTCTAACTTATTCAACTCTATATTTCTAATAGCCAGTGAGCTATTTTCTTCTTGTATATCTATTCCTACTATATCCCTAGATTTATTTTTAGCATAGAGTAAAATAGGAATTATCCCATTACCTGTTCCTATATCTAAAACTTTCCCATCTTTATGAGGATTGAAAAAATCTGAAAGTATTACAGCATCTACTGAAAATCTAAATCCATTTACCTTTTGAATAAGTTTAAAATTATCTCTGAGTATTGTCATATCCTCATTTTCATACAACATAATTATTCCTTTTCAAGCTCCTTATGAGCTAATTCTTCAGCAGTTTTTTCATTTTTTAATTTATTTGCTTCTTTTCTATTAAATCTGACTTCTTCGACATCAAATTTCATTAAACCTTTATTTTCTACATCAACAAATAAATATCCATTAAGTGGACTTATACTTGAAACTTTTCCATCTCCCTTTGGAGTTCTTACCTGTTGATTTACAGCAGGATAATTTCTAAGAGCTTCTTCATATTGTTGATACTCATAGTTGATACAACATAAAAGTCTACCACATACCCCAGAAATTTTAGCAGGATTTATAACTAGTCCTTGGTCTCTTGCCATTTTTATAGATACAGAATCAAACTTATTAATAAATGTTCTACAACATAGCTCTTTTCCACATACACCCACTGTTCCTAAAATTCTAGCTTCATCTCTAACTCCTATCTGTCTTAGCTCTATTCTCACTCTAAAAATATTAGCTAAATCTTTAACTAAATCTCTAAAGTCTATTCTTCCCTCAGCTGTAAAATAAAATATCAATTTTGTCTTATCAAAGGTATATTCAGTTTCTACCAACTTCATTGGTAACTTATGATGAGCTATTCTCTCCTTACAGATATTTTTTGCTTCTAAAGAGTCAGCTTTCAACTGTATATATCTCTCTTCTTCCTCTTTACTAGCTCTTTTTATAACAGGTTTTAGTGGAAGAACTAGTTCTGTTTCTGGTACCATTCTAGCCTCTCCATAAACTAAACCTATCTCCTTACCTCTAACTGTATCTACTATTACCTTATCTCCTTTTTTATACTCTACACCATCTATCACTTCAAAGTAATATCTTTTTTTAGTAACTTCAAACATAACTCCTAATACCTTATATAACTTTGGCTCTTGAGTTATTTCAAGTTCTTCTTTATTTATATCTTCCATCAAATCCTCCAATTACTCTCTAATAAATATTATTTAAAAGAAAACAATATTTATATCATCTTATCATAATTTTTCTTTCAAAACAAGATTTAGATTAATCCCTCTTGTAAAAAACTAAAATATCCATCTTTTGTGATAATTATATGCTCAAGAAGTTTTACATCTATCATCTCTAATACCTCTTGCATATGTTCAGTTATTTGAATATCCTGCTTAGATGGACGTAAATTTCCAGAAGGATGATTATGAGCAAATATAACTCCTTTAGCTTTATATTGTATTACCTTTTCTAAAATCTCCCTAGGATAAACAGCACTTTTATCAATAGTTCCTACAAATAAAGTTTCGCTCCCTACAAGTATATTAAAATTATTAAGAAAAATAACTTTAAACTCTTCTCGACTAGAAAATCCTATATCACTTCTTAAATATTTTAAAAGAGACTCTTTATCTCTAAGCTGTATCCCATCTCTTTTCATATCTCCTCTATAAAGATATTTAGATGTATCTCCTAAAAGCTTAAGAAATATAGCACTATTTTGCTTTATCCCTTTAACACTCATCAACTCATCTATAGAAGCCATTACAACTCCATCTAAATTTCCAAATTTTTCTATCAACTCTTTAGCTATCGGTTTGGTATCTTTTATAGGTATTGCATAAGTAAGAAGTAACTCTAATATCTCATACTCTAAAAAGGCTGAATAACCTCCTTGTAAATATTTTTGTCTTATTCTCTCCCTATGTCCCTTATATTTTTTATCCATACCTATCCCCCTAATAGTTATTGACTATTTAAATAAATCATATACTTCAGATGGAGTTTTCATTCCATTTATCATATCCAAAGCACAATCTATCATAGGATAAGTCAAAACAGCTCCTGTTCCCTCTCCTAATCTCATCTCCATATTGAGAAAAGCCTTCTCTCCTAATTCATTTAATACTACTTTCATTCCTGTCTCTTCACTCATATGAGTCAATAATATAAAATCTTTAACTTTAGGTTCTATCTTATATGCTGTAAGAAGAGCGACTGCTGAAATAAACCCATCTACTAACATCAGTTTTCTATATTTTACTGCTCCTAAGTACATTCCTACCATACAAGCTATATCAAGTCCTCCAACGTGAGCTAATATATCCACTGGTTCCATTTCAAAAGTATTGTATCTCTCACAAGATTCTTTTATCACTCTCTTTTTCTTAATTAATCCAGAATCAGAAAGTCCTCCTCCTCTTCCTACTATTTCATCTATATTACCTCTCGTAAAAGAGTATAATATTGCTGAACTTGTAGTAGTATTAGCTATTCCCATCTCTCCATTAGAAAAAACTGTAACCCCTTGAGATTTTTCTTTTATCATATCCATTCCTACTTGAATAGCTTTTAAACACTCTTCTCTACTCATAGCTGGCTCTTTATAAAAGTTATTTGTTCCTTTTTTTATATTTTTATTATATAAATTTGGATAATCTCTTGGTATAGGTTCTTTTATCCCTATATCCACAAGATTAAACTCCACTCCCAATCTTTTACTAAATAAACCAATACAAGCAATTTTATTTAGCATAGCCTCTGAAACTATTCTTGTATATTCTACTGGACAAGATGAAATCCCCTCTTCTAAAACTCCATTGTCTGCTGAAGCTACTATATGGCATTTCTTATCTACCTGTTTTATAGGGTAACCATATATTCCTGCCATCTTTACCACTATTTTTTCTAATACTCCAAGACTTCCTTGAGGTTTCATTTTTCTATCCAATTCCTCTTGAGCAAGTTGCATACTCTCTATATCTAAACCTCTTAGCTCTCCCAAAATATTTTTTATATCTTCCACACTAATCACCCTATATTTAATCCTTTTAATATTGGAAATCTATCTACAAACTCTATTATACATATTCCACCATTTTCTACTGAATATTTCCAGTAACTTTCTATTCCATTAGAAAAGTACCAACTTAATATACAGTTTATTACTCCCCAATGAGTAACTACTAAATTGTTTTTTTCTAAATCTAAACTCTCTACGAATTCAACAGCTCTTTTTTGCAAATCTTTTGGATTTTCTCCAGTGATAAAATTAAAATTCTGCCAATCTCTTTCACTCTCTTTACACTCTTCTGGATATTTTGATTTTATCTCTTCATAACTAAGCCCTTCAAAAATTCCAAAATTTAATTCTCTTAACCTTTTATCTAAAACTAACTCTTTTTTTAAATAATTAACTAAACTAGCTGTTTCACTGGCTCTTTTTAAATCACTAGAATATATATTATCATATGGTATTTTTCTTAGAACCTCTTTGGCTCTCTCTCCCTGTTCTCTTCCCTTTTCATTTAGAGCTGGGTCTAACCAACCAAAGTATATTCCTTCTACATTCATATCTGTTTGTCCGTGACGTACTAAAATAAGCTTTCCCATATTTACACCTATACTAATAACATAGCTCCTATATATAGTAAGAAAAGAACTAAAACTTCTGAAAGCTCTACCACAGCTCCTAGTGTATCTCCAGTTACTCCCCCTATTTTTCTAGTCATAAGTTTTGCAAAAATAAATCCTAATAACATCACAACAGGAATAATTATAAGTATAGTAAGAGGTATAAAGAATACATAGCATACTATACCACTAAATATTAATGTAAGTATTGTAGCTACTACTACTCCAAAACCATTAGTATTATCTACAAATGTTTTTCCCATTCCTGTTGCTCTAGCATAAGGAGCAGAAGCACAGTTTATTACACTATTTAATCTCGCTATAGCTGGTGTCAATAACAATACTATCCCTGATGGTATTCCTGCTATCATATCTAACTCATATATTAAAGCTACTTTTAATATAAAGTAAAGTATCAATACTAATCCACCATTAGTCCCTAATCTAGAGTCCTTCATTATATCTAACATTTTTTGCTTACTTCTATAACTAAAGATTCCATCAAAGGTATCAGCTAGTCCATCTAGGTGTAATCCCCCTGTAAGTATTACCTCTATAATTACAAGTGTAACAACCATTACCATTGGAGAGTATATTACATAGCTAAGAGCCCAGAAAAAAGCTAGCAATATTAATCCCATTACCATTCCAACTATTGGAAAAAATTTCATACTCTTTCCCAATGAATCAGAATCAAATTTTGGTTCAAATCCAATTGGTAATCTTGTCATAAATTTAAAAAGTAGTGCTATTCCGTTCATATATTTTCCTCCATTATTATTTCAATTTTAATTGTAAACCTGATACTGCCATATAAGCTTCATCAGAATATTTTCCTGCCATTTGATTTACTTTTCCACAAATATCTCTAAAATATCTTCCCAAAGGATAAGGTGGTATCACTCCCATTCCTAACTCATTAGATACAATTACTGTATCCATTGGTATCTCTTTAAAATAATCAAAAAGTTTATTTACTTCTTGAGATATCTCCTTTTCTATTTGTTCTAAACTTTCCATAGGAAGATTATCCCAATCTATATCCTTATCCATTATCATAAGATTAGTTACCATATTAGTTAGACAATCAAGTAGTATTACTCTATCTTTTGCCACATAAGGAGATATTTTTTTTATTAAATCTCTATAGCCTTCTATTGTTATCCAATCCTCTCCTCTCTGCTCCCTATGTTTTTTCACTCTCAGCTTCATCTCATCATCAAAGGGAATCGAGGTAGCTATATATATTCTTTTAGTATATTCTCTATCAAATATATATTGCTCTGCTTGAGCACTTTTTCCACTCCTTGCTCCCCCTGTAAAATATATTATTCTTCCCATATTTTCACTTCCTAAAAACTTCTATTACTCTGATTATAACATAAATATAGCTCTTAGGTAAAGAAAAAAGAAAGTAACTTAAATATCCAGTTTTTTCTAACAATTTCTTAAAAAAGTATGGTATAATTTTTTAATAGAAATTTTTATTATTTAGAGATAAGGAGTATTTTATGAATAAAAATATTAATGAGATAGATAAAAAAGTTATAAAGTTTCTTTTATCAGCTGGAGTATATAGTGATTTAGCAATTACAAAAAATCTTGGAATAACCTATGAAGAGTTAGAAAAATCCTACGAGAATCTTTTAAAAGAGGGTTATTTAGAAACTTATGAAGAGTATCAAAAAAGAGAGAAAGAAGAATGCTCTTCACACTCTAACTGTAATACTTGTTCTAAGTCTAATGGTAGTTGTGGAAGTTGTTGTTCTAAATCCCAAGATTATTCAAATGTGAAAGTTATAACTTGGAAAGCTATTGATGAATTTCAAGAGTAATAAACTATTTAATAATATTAATTTACAGATAATAGGGGGCATAAATGTTTTTAAAAGCAGTTGAAATATTCGGTTTTAAATCCTTTGGTGAAAGGGTATATATAGAGTTTAATAGAGGACTTACTTCAATAGTTGGTCCCAATGGAAGTGGAAAATCCAATATTCTTGATGCTGTATTATGGGTTTTAGGGGAGCAATCCTATAAAAACATTAGAGCTAAAGAGAGTTCTGATGTGATTTTCTCTGGTGGAAAAGATAAAAAAGCTATGAATTTTGCTGAGGTTTCCCTCTATATAGATAACAGTGATAGTTTTTTAGCAGTGGAAAATGATGAGATAAAAATAACTAGAAAGTTGCACTCTACTGGTGAAAATGAGTATTTTATCAATGATTCTAAATCAAGATTAAAAGATATAGCTAATCTATTTTTAGATACAGGAGTTGGAAAAAGTGCTTATTCTGTAATAGGACAGGGAAAAGTAGAAAGAATAATCAGTTCCTCTTCTAAAGAGATTAAAAGTATTATAGAGGAAGCTGCTGGAATAAAAAAATTCCAAGGGCAAAAAAATGAAGCTGTAAAAAATCTTGAAAATGTAGATACAGAGCTTGAAAAAATAGATTTAATTCTCAATGAAGTGGGAGAAAATAGAGATAAAGTAGAAAAACAAGCTGGAAAAGCTCAAGAATATTTAGAGTTAAAAAAAGAAAGGGATTCACTTGCTAAGGGAATATATCAATGTGAGTACAATAATAAAAACAGTGAGCTAGATAAAAGTAATCAAAGTAAAGAAAACCTAGATAGTGAAAATAATAAATTACAAACAGAGTTTGAAGAAATTGAAAATAGATTAGAAATAATTGATAAAGAAAAAATAGAGTTAAAAAAATATATAGAGGAAAACGGAAATAAAAATCAAGAATTAAAAAGAGAGATTGAAAGTAAGGAAAAAGAAAAAGTAAGAATAAGTGAAAGATGTGCTAGCTATAAAAGGGAGATAGAGGAAAGAGAAAGTAGAGTTACAGCTGGAGAAAGTAAAATTGAGGAGAAAAGAAAAAGTTTAGCTGAATTAGATAAAGAATCTCTTCTTGTTGCACAAAAAATAGAGTTACTATCTGAAGAAAATCAAATCTTTGAAAAAGAGATAAAGGATTTAGAGAAATCTAAAGAGGATTTTGAAACAGCTAGAGAGATAAAAAAGAAAAAAGTGATGGAACTTGAGTTAGAAAAAATGAAACTCATTAATGAGATTGAAAATTCTAACAGAAGGGTAAAGGGAAGCACTAATAAGATAAACTCTTTAAAAGAGGAACTAGAAGCAGCAAATAAAAAGATTTTTGAAGCGGAAAAAGAGTTAGTTAGTGCTAAAAAATCTAAAGAGGAAAAAACTTTAAGTCTCGAAAATATAAAGGGAAGAGGAGAGTTTTTAGAAAAAGAGATTAGTAGATGTAGCCAAAGAATGAACAAGCTTTCTGAAATAATTAGAAGTTCTGATTATGATGAAAAAAGATATTCGTCAAAATTACAAGCTCTACTTAGAATGGAAGAAAATAATGAGGGATTTTTTAAGGGAGTAAAAGAGGTATTAAATAGTAAGATACCTGGAGTAGAGGGAGTTTTTATCTCTCTTGTCAATGTCCCTGAAAAATATATGAAGGCTATTGAGGCTGGAGTCCCTGGAAATATACAAGATATCATAGTTTCAACAAGTGATGTAGCAAAAAAAGCTATCAATATTTTAAAAGAGAAAAAAGTAGGAAGAGCATCTTTCTTAGCATTGGATACTATCAAGGTAACTCCTAAAAAAGAGCCAAATATTAAATTAGATGGAGTTATTGGACTAGCTTCTAACCTAGTAGAAACCCAAGATAGATATAAAATAGTAGCAGAATTTATATTAGGAAATCTTCTTGTAGTTGAAAATATGGATACAGCTCTTAAGATAATAAAAAACTCTCTTTTTGCTGGAAACGTAGTTACTTTAAGTGGAGAACTTCTTAGCTCAAGAGGTAGAATTACAGGTGGAGATTCTGGTAACTCTACTGCTAGTCAACTTTTTGAGAGAAAAAGAGAGATAAAACAACTTAAAGAGCAAGTAGAAATTTTGAAAAAGAGAATTGAAGAGAGTGTTGAAGAACAAAATAAAATTAATAAAGAGTTGGAAAATTTTGAAAATGAAATAGATAGAATAGACAGTACTGAAGAGGAGCTTAGAAAACAAGTAAGATTAGCTTCAGAGTATTTTGAAGAGTGTAACTCTAAAGTAGAAAGAGTAAGTAAAGAGATTAGAACTATTAAAATAGAGCTAGATGAAGAGATAAAATACAGTGAGGAGTTTGAGAAAAAAATTACAAACTCTAACAACGAGATGGATAAGATACAAATTATTGTTAATGAACTTAAAAAAGAGGAAGAGGAAGATATTTTAAAAGCTCAAAAAATAAATAGTATAATCACTCAAAAAAGAGAGGAGTTCTCTGATAAAAAAATAATTTTCTTAAATGCTCAAGATAGAATAAGTCAAATTGAAAGAGAAAAAGATAGAGAAGAGAAAGAGTATAAAATTCTTTTAAGTGAAAAAGAGGATATAAAACAAAAAATCTCCCTATTGAGAAAAGAGGTAGAAGTATTAGAAAAGAGTGAAAGTGCTCTTACTCAAGAGATTGATGAAAGACTTCAAAAATATGAAAGTGAAAATATTGAGATAACAGAGAAAAAACAAATAAATGAAAAGTTAAGTGAAGAGGAAAGAGAATTAATTAAAAAAAGAAAAGAGATAGATAGTTTTCTACTTCATAAAAGAGATGCTCTGAACAAATTAAATGATTTAATTGAAAGATTAAAAAGTGATTTGGAAAGATTAAAAGAAAATCTTGAGTCTTTAGAAGAAATAGAGAGTGTTGAAATTAGTATAGAAAATATCAAAGAGTGTAAAGAGAGATTTAAATCTTTAGATAACAGATTAAAAAATTTCCAAGCTGTAAACCTTCTAGCTATTGAGGAGTTTAAAGAATTAAATGAGAAATATACTTTCCTTTCTTCACAAAAAGAGGATTTAGTTAAGGGAAAAAATGTACTTTTAGATTTAATAAAAGAGATAGACGAAACTATACACAGTAGATTTTTTACTGCCTATAAAGCTATTGATGAAAATTTCAATAAGATGTGTATGGAAACTATAAATAATGCTGAAGGAAAATTAATTTTAAATAACCCAGATAACTTTGATGAGTGTGGAGTAGAGATATTTGTTAAATTTAGAAATAAGAAAAGACAATCTCTATCTTTATTATCTGGTGGAGAAAAATCTATGGTTGCTATTGCCTTTATTATGGGAATATTTATGTTCAAACCTAGTCCATTTACATTCTTAGATGAGATAGAAGCAGCACTTGATGAAAAAAATACTAGAAAATTAATAGGTAAACTAAAAGAATTTACAGATAAATCTCAATTTATATTGATTACTCACAATAAGGATACTATGAGAGAATCTGAAAGTATATTTGGAGTAACTATGAATAAAGAGATTGGAATATCTAAAATTGTTCCTGTAAAATTTTAAATATAGAGTGTGAAGAGAATTAAAAAATGGAAAATTCCTTGACTTTTTACTTTTACTAAGGGTAAAATATAGAGTAGAACATTTTTATTTGAGGAGTAATAATGAGGATATTAGCATATATATATTACCTCATCACATCTTTAAGGAACTTTCTCTATGATAAGAGAATTCTTCCTATAAGGAGGGTAGAGGGAGTAGAGATTATCTGTATAGGTAACATCACAGTAGGAGGAACTGGTAAAACTCCCGCTGTACAATATTTTGTAAAAAGATTACAAAAAATGGGAAGAAAAGTAGCTGTTGTTTCAAGAGGATATAGAGGAAAGAGAAAAAGAGAGCCTCTTTTAGTAAGTGATGGATATGAAATTTTTGCTACTGCTAGAGAGAGTGGAGATGAACCATTTATACATGCTCTTAATTTAAAAGTTCCCATTGTTGTCAGTTCAAATAGATATAAAGGTTGTATGTTTGCTAAAAAACATTTTGGTGTAGATACCATTGTTTTAGATGATGGATTTCAACATAGAAAGCTTTATAGAGATAGAGATATTGTTTTAATAGATGCTACTAATCCATTTGGTTGGGGAGAGGTTCTTCCTAAAGGAATGCTCCGTGAAGATTTTAAAAAAGGAGCAAGAAGAGCTTCTGAATTTATTATAACAAAATCTGATTTAGTAAGTGAAAGAGAAGTTGAGAGAATAAAAAAATATCTTAAAAAGAAATTAGGAAAAGAGGTTTCTATAGCAAAGCATGGTGTTACATCTCTTTGTGATTTAAAAGGAAACCAAAAACCTCTTTTCTGGGTAAAAGGAAAAAGAGTTTTACTATTTTCTGGATTAGCTAACCCTTTAAATTTTGAAAAAACAGTGATCTCATTAGAGCCTTCATATATTGAAAGAGTAGATTTTATGGATCATCATAATTTTAAAAGAAAAGATATCGAACTTATACAAAGACGTGCTGATAGTATGAAAGCTTCATTTATAATAATGACTGAAAAAGACTTAGTAAAACTTCCTACTGATATACCTATGGAAAATTTCTTTGTCTTAAAAATAGAGTTTACAGTTTTAGAGGATAATTGTTTAAAAGGAATTGGAGGAAATATAAATAATGCAATGTGATATGCTAAATATAATAAAAGAAAAGAAAGCCAGTGAACTTTTCAATCTTTTAGAAAGTCAAGGTAAGATAGAAGTTTTGAGTGAATGTGCTCAATTTTTAGATAAAAGAGCATATATCACTATTGATACAAATGGAAATCTAAAAAGAAAAAAAGGAAGTATAGCTCTTCCAGTAATAGCTTTTTTAAATGATAATAACCTTTTTGTAGAAGAGTTACTATACTCTTGTGATATAAAAGAGAGGCAAAATTTAGACAAAATTGAAAGATATTCTAGTTTGGATATAGAAAAAGTAAAGACTAACTATATTAAAACTCTTTTTAATGGAAATCTTGAGTTTGCAAAAAGATATGGAAAAGAGCTATTCTTAAGAGATAGGAAAGAATTTTTTAAAATCTCTTCTAATTTTGCTCTAATAGGAACTAACAATATAAAACCTCTTATGGTATTAGCTTTAAATAAACTTATGTCTGAATACAATGAAAATATTTTCTATATTTTCATACAATATATGGTAAAATTTAGAGATAATACAGAGATATATGAAAAAGTTAGTGAATATGAAGGAGAAGCTAAGGAGATAAAAGAGATTTTAAAATCTAATAAAAATCTTTTAGAAAGCCTTGAAGGATTGGAAATTTTATCTTCCCTAAAATTAGTAGAGAATATAGATATATCTAATAAGAAAAAAGTCTTAGGAAAATTAAAATATATGATAGAAAATATAAAAGATTATACTCCACTTAGAGAAGTAGAAAAAAAACTTTTGGAGAGTTTTTTATAGGAGGTAGTGATGTTAGAGTATTTTAATAGCAAACTGATTACCTATATTAATGGAAAACATACAAAAGAGGAAGTTTTAAAAATATTAGTAGATTTAATTAGAGAAAACACTGATGTCTTAAAAGATGAACAGCATTTCTATGAAAATATAATGGCTAGAGAGGAATTAGGAAGTACTGGTATAGGTCAAGGAATTGCTATTCCTCATGCTAGAAGTGAAAAAATAGAAGAGATAGTAGTAGCAGTTGGATTAGTTGAAAATAAAATAGATTTTAATTCTCCAGATGGAGAAGGAGTAAATCTTATTTTATTAGTAGGTGCTCCTAAAGGAAAAAATAGAGAATATCTATCTCTTGTTTCTGAACTTATGAGAACTTTTAGAAATAAAAAATTAAGAGAAGCTGTAACTTGTGCTTCTAACTATCAAGAGCTTTTAGAAGCTATTGCGGAGTTAAAATGAGAATAGGAATTTATGGTGGAAGCTTTAATCCCATACATAAAGCTCATGTTGAAATAGTAAAATTTATTCTTAAAAAACTAGAATTAGATAGAATAATTATTATTCCTGTTGGAAAAGCTTCTCATAGAGATGATATTATGCTAAGTGGAGAACTTAGAAAAAAAATGTGTGAATTAGCCTTTGAAGGAAATGAAAAAATAATTATCTCTGATATTGAAATAAAAAGTAAAAAAACCTCTTATACTATTGATACCTTAAAAAAAATAATATCTTTTTATGGTGGACACCATGAATTTTATGAAATAGTTGGAGAAGATTCTGCTTATAATTTTTCTAAATGGAAAGATTATAAAAAAATATTAGAGTTAAGTAAAGTTATTGTTTTTCGTAGAGAGGGTTATAATGGTGGTGTTTCTCATAATAATATAATCTATTTAGATACTCCACTCTACAATATTTCCTCTACTTTAGTGAGAGAGAGGTTGAAAAAAAATGAAAAAGTTGATGACCTGCTTCCTCAAAAAGTAGCTGATTTTATTCAAAAAAATAAATTGTATAGATAATAATTCAAGAATGACTTTCGTTCAAAGAATAAAGAGCAAGTATGGCTTAGCTCACTAAAAACACAAAACTCGTTTCACTCAAACAGTTGTGTTTTTTAGCATTCGCTTTCGCTGACTTGCTCTATTTATTCTCTTCAATCTTCATCATTCTTGAATTTTATTTTTATATTATTTAGGAGGAAATTTATGAAACTATTTATTATATCTGATATCCATGGTTCTTTATACTATTTAAAAAAAGTGATGGAAATTTTTGGAAAAGAAAACTATGATAAACTTGTAATACTTGGAGATGAATTATATCATGGTCCTAGAAATCCTCTTCCTAAGGATTATTCTCCAAAAGAGGTAATTGAAATTTTAAATAAATATAAAGATAAAATCATAGCAGTAAGGGGAAATTGTGACAGTGAAGTAGACCAAATGGTGTTGAGTTATCCTATTATGAGTGATTATTCTATGATATATTTAGGAAATAAAAGAGTTTTTTTAACTCATGGACATATTTATAATATTGATAATCCTCTTCCTATGTCAGAAGGAGATATACTACTATATGGACATTTCCATATTCCAATGATTGAAAAAAAAGGTGAGAGATATTTCTTTAATCCTGGTTCCATATCTCTTCCTAAAAATAATAGTAACCATAGCTTTGCTATCTTAGATGAAACTAAATTTCAAATTAAAGATTTAGATGAGAATATTTTAATGGAGATAAATTTCTAAATATAAACACACGATTTTTAAACACTTTTTTTGTAAAAAAATTGTAAAAAAAATAAAAAAGCTTACAATTCTTTGAAAAGTATGGTACAATATATCATACTGTATTAGAAAAATATAGGATTATTCTCTGAATTATAAATTAATAAAAAATTTATTACTCTTTTTTAACCGCTAAATGCTTATATAAAATTTGAACAGAGAGTTTCCTATAATAAAACAGATATATAAATATTATAGGACACTACGGTGGACAATGATGAATTTTAGATTATAAGGATGTGAATAATGGAAAAATTAGAACAATTTAGAGAATTAGGATTGAGTGAGAAAACATTAAAAGCTTTGGCAAAGAAAGGGTATGAACAGCCTACTCCTATCCAGGCGTTAACAATTCCAGCTCTATTAAATGGAGATAAGGATATAATTGGGCAAGCTCAAACAGGAACAGGAAAAACTGCTGCTTTCTCTCTTCCTATATTAGAAAATTTTGAGCCAAGTAAAGTTATACAAGCAATAGTCCTAGCTCCTACTAGAGAATTAGCTCTACAAGTAGCTGAAGAGATGAATAGTTTAGCTCATGGTAAAAAAATAAGAATTACTCCTGTATATGGTGGGCAATCAATAGAGTTTCAAATTAGACAATTAAAAAAAGGAACTGATATTATTGTTGGTACTCCTGGAAGAGTAATTGACTTAATGGAAAGAAAACTTATCAAGTTACAGGATTTAAAATATTTTATCTTAGATGAAGCAGATGAAATGTTAAATATGGGATTTGTAGAGGATATTGAAAAAATATTAGAAGCTACTAATGAAGATAAGAGAATGTTATTCTTTTCAGCAACTATGCCAAATGAAATTATGAAAATTGCTAAAAATCATATGAAAGATTATGAAGTTTTAGCTGTAAAAGCTAGAGAATTAACTACTGATTTAACTGACCAAATATATTTTGAAGTACATGAAAAAGACAAGTTTGAAGCTCTTTGTAGAATTATTGATTTAACTAGAGATTTTTATGGAATTGTTTTCTGTCGTACAAAAAATGATGCCAATGACTTAGTAGGAAAATTAAATGACAGAGGATATGATGCTGAAGGTCTACATGGAGATATCAGCCAAAATTATAGAGAGGTTACTTTAAAAAGATTTAAAGCTAAAAAGATAAATGTACTTGTAGCAACTGACGTAGCTGCTAGAGGAATTGATGTAAATGATTTATCTCATGTTATTAACTACTCTATACCACAAGAAGCTGAAAGCTATGTACATAGAATAGGAAGAACAGGAAGAGCTGGAAAAGAAGGAACTGCTATCACTTTTATCACTCCACAAGAGTATAGAAGATTACTTCAAATTCAAAGAATTGTAAAAACTGAGATAAGAAAAGAGAGAGTTCCTGAAATAAAAGATGTAATACAAGCTAAAAAATTCAGACTTATGGAAGAACTAAATAATATTTTAGCAGAAGGAAATTATGATAATTTTAAAGATTTTGCAAAGGAACTTCTAAATGGAGAACAAGCTTTGGATTTAGTTGCTGCTTTATTAAAACATGCTTATGATGATATCTTAGATGAGAATAACTACAATGAAATCAGTGAGGTTAAGTTAGAAAAATCTGGTAAAGTAAGATTATTTATTGCACTAGGTAGAAAAAATGCTATGACTCCTAAAAAACTTGTAGACTATGTTATAAAAAAATCTAAAGTTGATGATAGAAAAATTAAAAATGTTGAGGTTTTTGAAAACTTCTCATTTATGTCTGTTCCTTTTACTGAAGCTGAAATTATATTAGAAGCTTTCCAAAAAGATAAAAATGGTAAAAAGCCTCTTGTTGAAAAAGCTAAGGATAAATCTAACGAAGATAAAAGTAAGGAAAAAAAGGAAAATTCAAAAAGAAAGAAAAAAGAAAATAAATAGATTTTAAGGAGCTGTTTTCAGCTCCTTTTTCAATTATCTATTTTGTTCAGCGTACATATCAGCTTCTACTTTGATAAAAATATCTGCTATTACTCCATAAGCTTCCGCCCAAGCTTTAAGAACTTCTTCAGTTGCTGCTTCTCCTAATACTTCTTTAATTGCACCTAAAAGATATTTTCCTACAATAGGATAGTGCTCTGGTTTAACATTTACATTTACATGTGTTTTAGCAATTTTTTGTACTGCAGGAGCTAAAATAGCTAAATCCTCTATATTTTGAGCTGCTGCTAATACTGTCATCGCTAAAGCTTTTGGTTGAGAACCATCTTTTTGTTTTTCTGGATCAAACATAGCTCTTATATCTGGATTTTCTCCTAACATATTTTTATAAAATACTTGAGTAATCTCTACTCCTCTTTCTTTTAAAGCTGGTACTGTTGCTTTTACTATATCAATTGTTTTTTGTGATAACATATCTTATTTTCCTCCTTAAAACTAGATAATATTAGTATAATATATTTTTCTTTAAAAATCGGTAACATATGTTACCGACTAATCTTTATTTTTTTAGTAAACTTTAATTAAAAAATAAAGGAGTTTACTTTTAATGAAAAAAATAATTTTTATGATTTTATCTATAAATACAATTCTTTTAGGAAATGAAATTCATTTATCCTCAACAACTATTACAACAACTTCTGGTTTAAATACTCCATTAGTTGAAACTAATAAAAATATTACTTTAATTACAAAAGAAGATATCTCAAAAAAACAATATAATAATGTAGAAGCAATTCTAAGAGATACTCCTAACATAATCATTACTAATACTCAATTTGGTCCAACTATAAATCTTCGTGGAAGTGGAGAACGTTCAATGAGTAGAGTAAAAGTTATGATAGATGGAATCAACTTAACCCCACTTGAAGAATCTATGGGAAGTCTACCTCTTAATTCTATTCCTGTAAGTTCTATTGAAAAAATTGAAATAATACCTGGTGGTGGTGCTGCTTTATATGGAAGTGGAACAACAGGTGGAGTAATTAATATTATAACCTTAGCAGATAGTAGAAAAGATTTTATCTCTGCAGATCTCAAAGGTGGCTCGTATTATAATAAAAACTTAGATTTTTCAATAGGACAAAATATAAATGATAATCTTTATCTAAGTCTTGCTACACAATATTCTAATAAAGATGGATATAGAGAAAATGAAAATTCTGAAAATAAAAGTTTTAATGGAACATTAGACTATATTATAAATGAAAAACATAGAATAAAATTTCAAGGATTATATTTTAATGATGAAGGTAAAACATCTACTGAGATAAAAAAATCCTTACTTTCACAAAATAGACGAGCTAAAGGAGAAAATATTGATTTTGATAGTAAAAGAGGTTCTTTCTCTCTAGATTATGAATACAGAGCTAGCAACTCTCTAACTTTATACTCAAATATTTTCAAAACTAAATATGAAAGAAACTTTTTACAAAATGATACTAGAGATTTTTCTATTCCTAAATTTACTTCAAATATGCCATTTTCACCTTTAATAAAAAATTTAAAATCTACTTTAGATGGAAAATTTATTGAAGAATCTCAAGGGATTAAATTAAAATCTAAATTTGACTATGATAGTGGAACTTTAGTAATGGGATATGATTATACTACTACTAATGTTAAAAGAGATAGTTTAGTTACAACGGATAGATTTAAATTTTCAGATGTAAGTATTGATAACTTTCCTATTCCACCTACCCTTCTTGGAACTCTTGAAGGTATAGTTACTATAAAAAATAGTTTTGATATCAGTAAAGATACCCATGCACTATATTTACTTAATAATTATAATCTTACTGAAAAACTTGCTCTTACTACTGGACTAAGATATGAATATTCAAAATACAATGGTTATAGAAATTCATTTGGTAATATAAAAGGTTACAATTTAGAAAATGGTGGAATATTAGGCGGAATATTATTCCCTAATAATAATTCAAATAAAATTTTAATAAATGATTATACCGCTATAGATAAAAGTACAGATAATTTTGCTGGAGAAATTGGACTTAATTACAAATTTAGTGAAGTAGGAAGCATCTATACTAGATATGAAAGAGGTTTTATCTCTCCTCTTCCAAGTCAATTAACTAATAAAGAAAATCAAAAATATACTAATAGCAATCTAAAATCTGAAACTATTGATAGTATTGAATTTGGAATAAAAGATGTTATAGATAATAGTTTTATTACAGCATCTATTTTCTTTTCACAAACTAATAATGAAATAGCAACATTAGACAGAAATGCTAATAATCCAGCTTTAAAGGAATGGAAATTTGAAAATATCGGTCAAACAAGAAGATATGGCAGCGAAATTTTTGCTCAACACTATTTTGATAAGTTAACTTTAAGTGAGTCTATAACTTATATAGATGCTAAAATAAAAAAAGTCAATAGTAACGAATGGTTAAAGGAAGGAGATAAAGTTCCAATTGTTTCAAAATGGAAAATCACTTTAGGAGCTGATTATAACTTTAATGATAAATTTTCTCTAGGAGCAACTTATGTCTATAATAGTGGCTATGAAAAAAGAGAACTAGAATCTTACAATAAACATAAAATTTCTGGATTTGGAGTAACAGACTTATATGGAAAATACAATATAAAAGATTATCTAACTGTTAAAATTGGAGTTAATAATATATTTAATGAACACTATAATTATTTTGAAACTGCAACAACAGCTATTCCTGCTCCAGAAAGAAATTATTACTTAGGACTATCACTAAAATTTTAAATATTATGTAATTACTCAGCCAGTAAATCAATTTAAGAAAAGTAATTACAATATTATATATTCTATAAAAAAAGTTTGATTAATCTAGTTTTGAATCTAGTTAATCAAACTTTTTAAATTTTCAAACTATTTTCCTACCCATTTAATCAAGGTATCTCTAGTTTCTTGAACAATCTCTTCATAACTTTTATCCTTTGAAGATATTGGTTCAAAATACTTTATTTCCACTTGAGCTGGCTTAGGTAATTTAGAGTTAGCTGGAAAAGCTTCATAAGCTCCTCTTATTCCAAAAGGAACAATATCTACCTCCATCTCTTTTGCTAAAATAGCAAAAGCTTTTTTAAATTCCAACATCTCTCCATCTCTTGTTCTTGCTCCCTCTGGGAATATAACTATATTTTTTCCCTCTTTTAATACCTTGGCCATAGTTTGTAGAACTTCTCCTAAATTTTTATTTATATCTACTAATACAACATTGGAATGGTTTGCTAAAAATTTCATATATCCTTTATTAAAATGTTTTATTTTAGCAAGTGAATAGGAGTTTACTAAATATTTAAATGGAGTTGCATATCCAAATATAAAAGCATCTAAAAAGCTTTGATGATTTCCAGCAAAAATTACAGGTCTATCGTTTGGAATATTTTCTATTCCTGATTTTTTTACTCTAATATATAGAGTTAAAGGTAACCAAAGTAGAGCTTTTATTAGATGTATAGCTATATTTGAATTTGGAAGAGTAATATTTTTTTCTTGATTAAGATACTCTTTCCAATTTATCTCTTCAAATTTTCTCTCTCCTCTATTCTCTTTTATATAATTAGCTAATTTTTCAACAGTAGGATTATTAACTATTATACTCTCTTCTCCCTTAATACCATAACTTGTTTCTAGATGAGTAAGAAGTTCAACCATATCTAAAGAATCTAATCCTAAATCTAATTCAAGATGAGCCATAGGAGTAATCTTCTTATTCTTCACTTTCTCTAAATATGATTTTAATTCTGAATACTCTTGAAATTTAGGCTCCTCTATCTTTATATTCTCCTCTTCCTTTCTATTTAAAAGAGAGTGTAACATAAATCTTCTTACTTTTCCAAGTTTAGTTTTAGGTAGTTCCTCTTGGACTATTCTAATATCTAAAATTTTTCTATAATTTGGGGCTTTTCCATTATATTTATCTATTACTCCCCACTTTAGAGTTTCCTTTATATTTGTTATTTTTTCTTCAACTATTTTTTGGAAATTAGGATATACAACTGCTGTAAGTACAGAATCCACTTCAGCTACTGCCATCTCTTGAATTAGATTTGTATTAGCCATTATCCATTGCTCTATCTCCACTGGATTTATATTTTTTCCATTAGATAGAACTATCATCTCTTTTTTACGCCCTGTTACATATAGATACTCATCTTTTAGCTCACCTAAATCTCCTGTATGTATCCACCCTTCACTATCTATTGTCTCTGCTGTTGCTTCAGGACGTTTATAGTAGCCAGCCATTACATTTCTTCCTCTAGCTAAAATCTCTCCATCTTCAGATATCTTTACCTCTACTCCTGGCAAAATTTTTCCAGCAGAACCTGGAACAATCTCATTAATAGGAGTAAAAGATATCATTGGAGATGTTTCAGTCATTCCATAACCTTCACACACTTGTATTCCTAAAGTTAGGAAATCTTTTGATATTTGTGGATCTAGTTTAGAACCTCCAGAAACAAAAAATCTTACATTTCCACCAAAACCTTCGTGAACCTTTTTAAAAATTTTCTTTCTTATACTTATACTCTCTATCTTTTCAGCTAATTTAAATACTGCTTTAGTTACTTTGCTAGAATTAATTTTTTCCATTATCTTTTTATGTAACATCTCCCAGAGTCTAGGAACCCCTATCATCATAGTTACTCTATATTCCTTAAAAGCTTCTACCATTGCTTGAGATGATAACTCTTTTAAAAAGACAATAGTTGCTCCCTTAGCTAAAGGAACTACTCCTGCTCCTAAAAGTGGAAAAATATGATGCATAGGAAGTAGAGCTAAAACTATATCTTCCGAAATAAACATCTTATATTTATCTAATCCCTCTATATTGACTAAAATATTATCAAATTTTAGCATTACCCCTTTAGGATTTCCTGTTGTTCCTGAGGTATATAGCATAAGAGCTATATCATCTCTCTCTGGAGCTTTTAAAATATACTCTTTTATCTCAATATCTTTTACTTCTATCTCATCTACATTTATTACTTTTACTTCAGAAGTTTTTCCTGATAGAGCCAATCCCTCTACCACAGCTTTTTGACTTCCATTAGATGTATAAATAAACTTAGCATCTGAATCATTTAAATAATATACTAGCTCTTCCCCACTAAAACTAGCATCTAAGCATACACAAGTTCCTCTCTTATCCCAAGTCCCTAAAAAACTATATAATAATTCTGGTCTATTTTCCATAAAGATGATAACCTTATCCTGAGGTTTGATATCAAAAAGAGTAGAGAAATATTTACTTTTTTTGATAACCTCACTGTAGCTTATTCTCTTTCCATCATAAATAATAGCAGTCTTATTATAATCTTTTACAAAATTCACCAAAATCCCCCTCAATATTAAAATATTATATTTGACTCAATTCAATATTCAGTAGCATAACTTTACTAAAAACACTGAATAATCTTGTTATTCTAATCTCTTTAATATTATTTAAATTAAGATATTTAGGGATAAACACTTTTATCCCTTCTATATCCTTCTCTTCATATTTTATCTTATTTTCTTTTAATAAATCACTATTTTTTACAAATTCACCTTGAATTATATCTCTACATCCAGCTCACCCAAAAGATTGTATCTCTTTTTTTAATACAATGCCTTTATAATTATGTTGTAAATAATAGTTTTGGACTTTTTTATCTATGAATATCTCCATACTAATCCTCTTTTAACCAATCATTTATCTCTTTTCTAGCTTCTTGTACTATCTCATCAATAGTTAATTCCTCTGGCTCTATCTCATCAAAAAATTTAATATCAATAGGAGAAGATTTAGGGAAGCTACTTCCATAAGGCATAGATTCATAAGCTCCTCTTATTCCAAATGGTACTACTGGAATATTTAACTCCTTAGAAAGAATAGCAAATGTTTTTTTGAACTCCTGTAACTCTCCATCTCTTGTTCTTGCTCCCTCTGGGAATATAACAAGATTTTTCCCCTCTCTTAAAACTTTAGCTGAAATTTGTAGAGTTTCTTTTAGATTTTTATTTATATCTATTATGATGATATTTCCTCTCTCAGCTAAATATCTTCTAAGTGGTGTATCAAAATGTGTAACCACTGCTATAAAGTAAATATCTTTTAATTTTTTTAGAGGTATAGCTTGGCTAAATATCAATGCATCTAAGAAACTTTGATGGTTTCCTATATATAGAGCTGGATTTTCTACAAGCTTATCTGTATCTATTTTACGTAAACGGAAGTATAGAGAAAATATTGGTTTTACAATTATATTTATAGCTCTTAATACAAAGCTAGATTTTGGAAGAGGTACATCTATATCTTGATTTAAGATACTTTTCCAATCCATCTCCTCTTCGTGATACTCTCCACCATTCTCTTTTATAAATTTAGCTATATCCAATATACTCTTTAGATTACTAAATTGCTCTTCACTTATTTTTACTCCAAAATTTGTCTCTATAAATGATAAAATCTCTACAATATCTAAAGAATCTAATCCTAAGTCTAATTCTAAATGAAAATTTGGTTCAACTTCACAATTAAAAGTAGATACTAAATATTTTTTTAATGTTTCATATTCAAATTTTAACTCTTGAGGAACAGTTACTGTCTCTTTTTTCTCTTGAGTATTTTCTTTTTCCTCTTCATCAGATTTCTTTAAGAAATCTTTAAGCATAAATCTTCTGATTTTTCCAAGTTTAGTTTTTGGTAACTCATCTTTTACAATTTTTACTTCTAATATCTTTCTATATTTAGGAGCAGTTACATTGTATTTATCTATAATCTCCCATTTTAAAGTCTCTTTGATATTAGCTATCTTTCTTCTCTTTATCAAATCAAAATCTGGGTAAACTACAGCCATCAAATGATTATTGTACTCCATAACTGCTATCTCTTTTACTAAATCAGTTTCTTTTAAAATAGCTGATTCAATATCCCCTGGATTTATATTTTTACCATTGGATAAAACTATCATCTCTTTTTTTCTTCCAATTATAAATAGAGAATCCCCTTCAAATTTTCCTAAATCTCCAGTATGAAACCAACCATCACTATCAATAGCTTCAGAGGTAGCTTGAGGATTTTTATAATATCCTTTCATTACATTGGCTCCTCTTACTAGTATCTCCTCATCTTCAGCTATCTTTACTTCAATATTTGGAATAAGTTGTCCAGCAGAACCTATAACATTATTATTTGGACGATTAAAAGCTATAATAGGAGATGTCTCAGTAAGACCATATCCCTCTATGATAGGAAGTCCTAATACTTTAAAATTAGCAGAAACCTCTGGGTCAAGCTTTGCTCCTCCAGAAACAAGAACTCTCATATTTCCACCTAGTTCATCAGCTACTTTTTTAAACACCTTCTTGCTAAGAGCTAAACTATTTACTTTTTTACAAAGATTAAAAAGTTTTTTAGCTACAAAATTACTATTGATTTTTCCCATTATAGTCTTATGTAGCATCTCCCATACTCTTGGCACTCCAATTATTACACTTATTTGGTGTTTTTTTAGAGCTAATTTCAGTGCTTCTGATGATAGCTCCTCTAAGATTACTAAAAATGTTCCAAAATACATTGGCATAAGTAAAGTTAGATTCAATGGTAAGATATGATGATAAGGTAGTATAGCTAAAACTCTATCTTGGTCATTTACTAACTCTATCTCTCTTACAGCTCTGATATTTGACTCTAAGTTATTAAAAGTCAATACAACTCCCTTAGGATTTCCTGTTGTTCCTGATGTATAAAGTAATAGTGCTACCCTCTCCATATCATCTATCTCTACCTCATAATTTTCTGGAACAAAATTCTCTGGTATCTCAATATCATCTACTATAATTATATCTATATTCTGTTTAGATAACTCCACTCCCTCTTTTACTCTCTCATACACCTTTTTAGAGGTAAAAATATATCTTGGCTCTGAGTCTGAAAAAGCATAAGCAAATTGCTCCCCTGTATATCCAGAATCTAAAACTATTGCTGTCTCTTTTTTATCCCAAATAGAAAATATTGAACATATCATTTCAGGTCTATTTTCCATAGTTACTACTACTTTTCCACTCTCTTTTAAAAGTGTAGAGTAATATTTTACCCCTTTTATTATCTCCTTGTAACTATACTCTCTATCCCCAAAAATTACTGCGGTTTTATTTCTATCATATATAAATTTCATTTTTCCTCCTAACTATAGACTATCTATTAACTCTTCTAGTTCCTTTTTATCTTTTGCTGATAAGTCTATACCAGATTTTAATTTTTTTAGTATCTCACTATCTTGTGCTGACATACTTTTTTCTAATACCTTTATTAACATCTTTTCGTAAAAATTCATTTTTTCTCCTTTACTCTCTTTATACAATAAAATTTTCTTTTAAATCTATTATTTTAAAATATAACCTGCACCTCTTACTGTATAAAAAAACTTGCTATCATACCCTCTATCTATTTTATTTCTAAGATATGTAACATAGACATCCACAATATTTGTATCAGAGATAAAATCTATACCCCATATCTGCTCTTTTAAAACTGTACGAGTAAGTACAATATTTCTATTTCTCATAAAATATTCCAATAGAGCAAACTCTTTAGAGGTTAAGTCTATTTTTTTCTCTCCTCTATACACCTCTCTTGTAAGATAATCTAATTTTAAATCTCTAACTTTAAGGATATTACTTAAGCTGCTCTCTTTTTTTTGTAATCTCCTTACAATAGCTTGAATTCTAGCTAAAAGCTCTATAAAGATAAAAGGTTTAGTAATATAATCATCTCCTCCACATTCAAAAGCTTTTACTTTTATATTAATATCTGTATCAGATGATAAAAATATAACTCCCATATCTTTATTTATCTCTCTTAAATTTTTACAAAAATCCAATCCTGATTTATTAGAGATGAGTGTATCAACTATTGCTAAATCATAGGAGATCAGTTCACACAGATGATAAGCCTCCTCTAAATTATCAGTATATTCCACTATATATCCAGATTCCTTAAGTCCCTTAGCTACATATTCAGCCTGCTTTTTCTCCCTTTGTACCACGAGAATATTCATTTTTTCTCCCTATATAATCTTATTTTCCCCCAACTTTATATTTTTTAATTCTATTTTATATATTTTTATTAAAATAATTTTTCTAATACAATTATATCATTTTTTTTACTTTTTATCTAATAATTAATCTAACATCTCTTTTATACTGTTGAAAATAACACTTCTAACATCTTTATTTTCCTGTGCTAATTCTTTTATAAGATTTTTTACTCTCAATCTTTTTGAGTTCTCACTTGTTTCATATGGACAATCTGAAGCTACCACTGGAAGCTCTTGTTTCTTTACATATCTTATAATATCTACCTCTTCTACATAAGCAAGAGGTCTTATCACTCTTACTCCATACTCTTCAGATACATAGCTAGGTTTCATCATCTTCATATTTCCTTGATAAAATACATTCATAAGAAAAGTTTCTATAATATCATCTTTATGATGTCCTAAAGCAAGCTTATTTATATTTTGCTCCTTCATCATTCTATAGAGAATCCCTCTTCTTATTCTTCCACATAGAAAGCAAGGATTTTTTACCTCTTTTTCTCCAAATAACATATCACTTAGATTAGTAGACTCTACCTGTAATTTTAAACCTAACTCTTCACAATATTTTTCAATCTTTTCATAAGAAGCTTTATCAGTATTAGGGTGTATATGAATAGGTATAATCTCAAAATCTATCTGAGCTATTTTTTTTACTCTAACTAGAGCATTTAAAGTAGTCATACTATCCTTTCCACCAGACACTCCCACTGCTATTCTATCTCCAGCTTCTACCATATTATATCTGTGCATAGCTCTTCCAATTGGACTCCAGATAGTTTTTCCAAATCCTTTTCCCTCGATATTTTTTAAGATAGAGTTATTTTTCTCTTTCTCCATTACATATCTCCTTTATTTTTATTTCCTCTAGTATATCCCATTACATAATCTATATTTATATTTTTCATAGAGTTAAATATACTTTGTTTTACATTGGGATTAGCTTTTTCTATCTCAGCTAAAAGATTTTTTATCTCTTTTCTTTTAGAATCTACTTTTCCAGATTCAATAGGACAACCACAACTCATAGCCTTTATCTCATTTCTTTGTGTATAGGCTATTATATCTTTTTCCTTGATGTAGACAAGAGGTCTTATTACAGCCATCTTTCCACTTGTAGAACTAACCTTTGGTATCATTGTTTTTACAGTTCCTGCATAAAACATATTTATCATAGTAGTTTCTACCACATCATCAAAATGATGTCCCAAAGCAAGCTTATTATATCCTAGCTCCTCCACTTTATTGTACAGTACTCCTCTTCTCATCTTAGCACACAAAAAGCAAGGTCCCTCTGGGTCCTCTCTAAAAGCTACTTCCCATACATTAGCATCAAATATCTCACAAGGGATATCTAGCTCCTCAAGATTCTTTTTAAATTGCTCCATATCCATAGCTCCAAATCCTGGATTCATTGATATAAAAGCTACCTCAAAATTTTTACTTCTATCCTTTTTTAACTCTTGAAAAAGCTTACATAGAAGTAGACTGTCCTTTCCTCCAGATACTCCTACTGCTATTCTATCTCCATCTTCTATCAGTTCAAAATCTTTTACTGCCTTTATAAATTTACTCCAAATTTTCTTTCTATATGTAGTTCTAATGCTCTCTAAAGCTAATTCTCCTTTGCTCATTTCTCCTCCTAAAAATAAGTAAATACAATATATTATAATATGTTTTACCATTTATGTCTACAAAATAATTTTACCTTCAGAAATAAAAAAAGAAAAACCTACTTAAAATATAAAGCAAGTTTTTCTTCTATATAAATTTAAAATTATTTTTATTTTTGGCGGAAGCGTGTAGGAATCGAACCTACCAATGACCTAAGCCACCCTACAGTTTTGAAGACTGCTGAAAGCACCAGCTTTCTCCCGCTTCCATTAAATTTTCTCTACTCTCTTCTTAAGCCCCTCTTTTTCTATAAGATACTTAGTTACTTCAATCTCATTATCTTTTAAGATTTTTTCAATTATCTCTTTGTCAGAAAGCTCTGCCCTAATAGAAAGACCACACCCAGCACTTACCTCTCTAGGCAACGGTATTATTCTACAACATATTTGAGAATTTTGCAAGAGTTTTTCTAATTTCATCACATAATGAGTAGAGTCTGAAACTAATAATAGAAACTTTTCAACTTTCATTATGGTTTAATCACCCTTGTTGCCTTCATCTGTCTTTCAAGGATAGTATACATATTAGTAACACTTCCTACTCTTAATTTTTCAGTTATTCCATAGAAATTCAAGCAAGTTCCACAAGATAGAATCTCTACTCCTCTCTCTTCTAAAGATTTTAAATCTTGTAAACTCTCTGCTCCCTCTATTGCAAGTTTAACTCCTTCATTATAGAAAAGAATTGTTTTAGGTAGTTCCTCTATCTCAGAGAGTGTATAAATAAATCCTTTCATAAGTATTCTTCCTAACTCTACATCTCCTTTACCCATATGTAAAGAATCTATAACTACAACTGTATTTTCTTCACTCTCTCTTAGCTCTACGCTCTCTCTCATCTTATTGATTACAATTTTAAAAATATCTCCACTCTCTTCTACTGTATAGTCATACCCCATCTCTTTTGACATCTTCTGTAGATTTTCTAATGAGATTCTATTATCAACAGATACCTCTACCTGTCCTTCCTCTATATCCTTTAAAGCATTTTTTGTCATTATAATTGGTACTGGACACACTTGTCCAATAGCGTCTACTTTTACCATAGCTACCTCCTATTTTATTAACACTCTGACTCCATCTATATTTTTAGTTACCTTTAGAGTATCTAATTTCCTTAAGATAAGTATACTACTATCTCTACTATTATTCAATACCTCTTTTGCCTCTTTCACTTGTATTTTCCTATTTTTTTCAAGAAAATTTGTAATAAGCTTTGTACTCTCTTTTAAATATCCATTTAATATGTAGTACTCCTCTTCTAAATACTGAATAAATCCCTCTTCAACCATATATCTATGCACTTGTTCAAATAAATTTTTATCTTTAGTAACTTCCAAGTAGTAGGAATAAGGTTTCAAATTAAATTTTTGCTCTTTATAATAGGAGAAAATCTCCTCTTTCATATTTTTTTCCTCTTTATTTAATCTTATTTTAAACTCTTTTAAAGCTACTAGCTCATCTACTACTGTTATCTTCTCTTTTACTAAATCTAAATCAAAAAATTTATTATAATCTTTTAATGAGTAATTTTTAAAATATCTCTCTTTTATTTGAGATTTTAAAATTCCTCTCACTAATCTATTCTCACTATAAAATTTTTCTAACTCATCTACTATTATAGAAATTTTTTCTAAGAGTGTATCTCTATGAATATATTTTTTATCCAAAAGAAAAACCTTCTTAGTTTCAATGAGATTTTCTAAGGAAATTTCCTCCCCAAAAAGAGAAAAAATATTCTCTAACTCTCTATCAATTTTTATTAACTCTTCTACTTTTTTTTCATTGTCCTCTTGAGATAACACCTTAAGTAATTCTATCTGCTTTGTATCTTTTCTATTAAACTCTTTTTTAGAAAAATCCAAAAGCTCTATTCCACCAATTGTAGATATTGGAGAGTAATTTCTAACTATTCCTCTCTCTTTTAATACTCCCCCTAATACCTCCTCTAAATCTATTTGTACAAAAGCTGATTCTCCAGCTAAAATATAATTTTTTTCATAAATTTTTACTCTTCCTATTATCTCATCAGTTCCAATATTTAATCTTATCCTATGATTATTTTTTATCTTAGGAGAGTTCTCTAAAAGAGTTAATTTACACTCTATTTTATCTCCTGTTAAAAGAGATTTTCCTATAATATCCCCTCTTTTTATCTCACTACTTTCTATTCCAGCTAGATTTATAGCACATCTATTTCCTGTTCCTATACTATCCTTTTTTTCTCCGTGAGACTCTAAACCTTTTACCTTTACCATTTTATTTTGAGGATAGATTGTAAGAGTATCTCCTACGCTTATCTTTCCACTTTTTACTGTTCCTGTTACTACACAACCAAAACCTTTTACAGAAAATACCCTATCTATATCCATTCGAAAGTATCTCTCTTTCTCTTCTAAATCTATTTTTTTTAACTCCTCTTTCAATAAATTTTTAAGAGTGTTATAACTTTCAATATCGGTTATTGAAAGAGGGAGAAGAGGAGAGTTTTCTAAAAAACTACCCTTAAAATACTCTCTACACTGTTTTTTTACCTCTTCATATCTCTTCTCATCTACTAAATCTCTCTTTGTAAGAAGTATCATTCCTTTTTTTACACCAAAGAGTTTTAATATCTGGAAATGTTCTTCTGTTTGTGGCATAATTCCATCATCACAAGCTATCACCATAAGCAGATAATCCACACCTGAAACCCCTGCACTCATATTTTTTATAAATTTTTCATGCCCAGGTACATCTATAAGTCCAACTCTACTTCCATCGTCAAACTTTATCTGAGTAAATCCTAAATTTATTGTCATTCCTCTAGATTTTTCCTCTGGTAATGTATCGGTATCCACTCCTGTAAGATATTTTACTACTGTTGTTTTTCCGTGATCTATATGTCCTGCCATTCCCACTACTATATCTCTCACTCTTCTCACCCCCTTCTCATTATCTCAATTTTTTTACATATTAATAGCTTTTTCTACTATTATTTTCATATCCTCATCTCTTATAGTTTTTATATCCAAGATAAATGAGTCATCAGCTACTCTTCCAATTATATTTATATCTCCAGTACGGAAATACTTTTCTAATTTTACAGCATCTCCTGTAAATACTAAAGCATAACTAGGTACAGTTTCTTCTGGCATAGAGCCTCCACCTATTTTTGCTCTAGTTTCTATTATACTTGTAGATATATTTTTTTCTATCAGCATCTTTTGAAGTTTCTCTGCTCTTTTTAATACCTCTTTTTTATCCTCAGTTATCATTCTAAGAGTAGGTATCTCTCTTACAGCTTCTCTCTCGTCAAGGTAATATCTAAGTGTTCCTTCCAAAGCAGATAAAACTAGTTTATCCACTCTAAAAGCTCTCAGATACTGATTTTTCTTAAGTCTTGCTATATACTCTTGTTTAGCTAAAATAATACCACACTGTGGTCCACCTAAGAGTTTATCTCCACTTATTGTAATTATATCTATTCCAGAGGAGATGCTTTCCTGTACAGTAGGCTCTTTCACTACTCCATATTTTGAAAAATCTACAAGAACTCCACTTCCTAAATCTTCCATAGTAAGTATTCCATTCTCTTTTCCAAGGTTTGCTATATCTCTATTTCCTACCTCGTCAGTAAATCCTGTTATTTTAAAATTTGACCTATGAACCTTTAAAATAAGTGCAGTTTCCTCATCAATAGCTCTTTCATAATCTGAAATATTAGTCTTATTTGTAGTCCCTACCTCTTTTAATTTTGAACCAGATAGTTCCATTATATCTGGTATTCTAAAAGAACCACCAATCTCTACTAATTCCCCTCTTGATACAATAGAGTTTTTTCCTCTAGCAAATTCATTCAAACAGATGATTACAGCAGCAGCATTATTATTAACTACTAGAGCTCCCTCTGCTCCTGTTATCTTACATATCAATTCCTCAACATGTGAGTTTCTATGTCCTCTTTTTCCTGTTTCCAAATCATACTCAAGGTTATTATAATTACTTACTACCTCTCCCATCTTCTCTACTATTTTTTTATTAAGTACAGAACGTCCAAGGTTTGTGTGGATAATTACACCACTTCCATTAATTACTTTTTTTAGCTTATTATTCCCAGCAAATTTTGCTCTATCTAGGATATTTTTTATTATGTCTTCTACTTGAAAATCTTCTATCTCTCTGTTTTTTATTTTTTCTCTAAAACTATCTATCTCATTTTTTACTAGAGTGTATAAAGTGTTATAATTTAACTTCTCTCTACACTCATCTAATTTTTCATTTTTCATAAGTATATCTAGTTTAGGAAGTTTACGAAAAAGATTATTCATCTTCTACCTCACAATTAAATATTTCTCTTTTTTCTCTTCGACAGAACCTATTATATAGGCATCTATATTCTTTTCTTGAAACTCTTTCATAAGAGCTCCCACTTGCTCTTTTTTTACAGAGAATAAAAGTCCACCTGAAGTTTGTGGGTCAAACATTATCTCTTGTAACCAAAGAGGAGTTTTTCCAAAATCTATATCTCTACCTATAAAATTTCTATTTTGTTGTCCACCAGTAGTTATTAAAAACTCTTTAGCGTACTCTTTAGCATCTGCTATATATGGAATAAAATCTCCCTCAAATACCAATGTTTTATCAGAACCTTTTGCCATCTCATATGCATGTCCTAAAAAACCAAATCCAGTTATATCTGTACAAGCTGTAATAGGATAATTTACAATTATCTCAGCAGCGTATTTATTCAAAGTTGTCATCTGTTTTACAGACTCATCTATTGCCTCTTTACTTGCAAGATTTACCTTTGATGCAGTTGTAACTATCCCTGTTCCAAGCTTTTTAGTACATATTAAGATATCTCCATTTTCACAACCATGATTTTTTAAAATCTTATCTGGGTGTGCTATTCCTGTTACTGAAAGCCCATACTTTACCTCTGGATCATGTATAGAGTGTCCACCACTTAGAACAGCTCCAGCTTCCATTACCTTTTCAGCTCCACCTCTCAATATCTCTCCCAATATTTTTATATCCATCTTTTGTGGAAAACATACTATATTCATAGCTGTCTTAGGTTGTCCCCCCATAGCATACACATCACTTAGTGAATTTGCCGCAGCTATCTGTCCAAAAATATATGGGTCATCTGTCATAGGAGTAAAAAAATCCAATGTCTGTATAATTGCTAAATCTTCAGTTAATTTATATACAGCAGCATCATCTGATTTTTCAAATCCTACTATTAAATTTTTATCCTCCACACTCGGAAGATCATGTAATATTTCTGAAAGAACCTCTGGTCCTATTTTGCTTGCTCAACCACCAATTGAACATCTATCTAAATGCAATTTATCCAACTCACTCACCTCATCTGTATAACTTTACATCATTTTTACTATATCTACAAGTACACCCACTAAAAAATCTCTTTTTTCCTTCTCTTCCTCTTTGTAGATTATCTCTGCCATACCTTTGACATCCTCTTTTATATCTTCCTTTGTAGCAGAGTTATATATCATCTCTATCTCTCCTCTGAACTCTTGCATAAAGTAGTCATAAAGATTTCCAGCTACTAATCTCTTTCTTGTTGTACTATTAAAACTATCATAAGCATCTAATATTTTTGCTAATCTAGGCGTCATATTTCCTCCAATATTTTTAAACTTTATTTATCAACTAATATATTTTACTATATTTTTCCAAACAATTCTATAAGAATATTTTATATCTCTTTACTTATCATCGCTCCATTTAGATTATCTGACTCTGATACAACCATACTATCTACCCCTAATTCCTCCATAATAGCTATCAAGATTATAGTGCCAGCTATTATCACATCAGCTCTTTTTGCTTCTAAACCTACAATCTCCTTTCTTTTTTTACCATCACAAGATAAAAATAATTGTAGGTTTTGTCTAAGTTCATCTAAATTTATTTTTGAAAGATGTACCTCTGAACTATCATAAATCTCCATCTGCTTCTGTACAGAGATTTGAGTAGTAGCTGTTCCTGCTACCCCCACTAAAGTAAAATTATCATCTTTTAAAAATTTTACCCCAGATACTATCTCTTTTATCCAATTTCTACACTCTTCTATACTCTCTTCTGTATAGTTTTGCTCTGGAAAAAATCTCTCTGTTCCTCTTACAGCTCCAATATTTATACTTTTAGTAAACTCTATATTTCCATTTTCTCCCAGAGTAAACTCTGTACTTCCACCACCAATATCTAAAACCAAAATTCTATCTTTGAAGACTATTGAATTTCCTAAAAAATTAAGTTGAGCCTCTCTTTCTCCAGCTATACATCTTATATCTATTCCTATATCTCTCACTTGAGATAAAAACTCCTCTCTATTTTGAGAATCTCTAGTAGCAGATGTAGCAAAAGCTATTACTTTACTAGCCCCAAACTTATCAGCCTTCTCCTTATATTTTTTCAAACAATCTATGGTTCTTTTAATAGCTTCTTTTTTTAGATATCCATTTTTATTTACATCTTCTCCTAATTTTACTATCTCTACATCTTTAGAAATCTCTTTTTCTATCTTTATCTCTCTATCTTCATATACCTGTGCTAAAAATAATCTACAAGAATTAGTTCCAATATCAATAATTCCCTTTATATATCTAGAAGAAAATAGATTATTTACTTCTAAAATATTTTTTACCTCAACGCTATCTTTATACACTTTTTTATTTTTGTCAAAAAGAATAAAGTTTATCTTATCAAAAGAGTTTTTCTTATCTTTTTTCATAACATCTAACAATATTTTCTCAGGATAATAGATCGGATTTGAATTTAAACCATAACTTCTAAAAATATCTTTTATCTCATTGATAAATTCACCTTCTATTCCATTTAAAATCTTAGATAGCTCCAACTCAAAAACTGTTCCCTTAGCTACTGCCTCCCCATGAGTTATATTTTCAAAATTAAAAAGTTTTTCTAAAGAGTGTCCATAAGTATGTCCTAAATTTAATAAGGCTCTCTCTCCTAACTCAAACTCATCTTTTTCTACAATTTCTCTCTTTATCTCACAAGATTTTTTTATCATCTCTATTAATGAGCTACTTTCCAAAGATAAAATTTCCTCTCTTCTCTCCATTAAAAATCTAAAGTAATCTCTATTCTCCAATAGAAGAGAGTGTTTAATTACCTCAGCCATTCCAGAAGAAAACTGCTCTTTAGGAAGAGTTTTTAAAAATTCTACATCTATTAATACAGCTTTAGGTTGTTTAAATACCCCTATAAGATTTTTTCCTCTGGGATGATCTACTGCTGTCTTCCCTCCTATACTTGCATCAACTTGAGCAAGAAGCGAAGTTGGTACCTGTATAAAATCTATCCCTCTCATATAGGTAGCCCCTACAAATCCTCCCATATCACAGACTACTCCTCCACCTAGAGAGATAATCAAAGATTTTCTTGAAAAATTTTCTTTTGCCATAAAATCATAAATAGTTGAAACTGTTTCTAAATTTTTAAATTTTTCACCCTCTGGTATTGTAAAAGTTTTTATTCTCTCATCATTCAATTCCCACAGTAGTTTTTCAAAATATATATCTCCAATATCTTCATTTGATAAAATCAATATCTTGTCATAGGGTATTGTATATTTTTTTAATTCTGATATTATATTACATCCTAAAATTATAGGATACTCTCCACTTGAAGTTTTTACATCTATTATATTCATAATACACCTCTATCTTATTTCTAGCTCTCTTTTAAAATAAATTATACCTAAAAAAACTGTTTCCTTCAATATATAAAATTTATCATATTCTCGACACAATAATATGGCAATATAAATATATTGAAGAAATTTAAAAATAATGTATAATATATGTAGGAGTATCTTTGAGGAGGACGATTACTATCCAGTATAACTATATATCAATTTATAAACTGTAAAAAATATTAAGAAAGATTTTTAAGGAGTGAATTAATAATGAATACATTAAAAACATTTGTACTCATGGGAGTACTGACATTTATACTTTTATTACTTGGTAATGCTATTGGTGGGCAAAATGGAATATTTATAGCTCTAATAATGGCAGGTTTTATGAACTTTTTCTCTTACTGGTATAGTGATAAAATTGTTTTATCTATGTATGGTGCTCAACCTGTGGATAAAAATACCCATCTTTATCAATTGGTAGAGAAATTAGCTAAGAGTGCTGACCTTCCTATGCCAAAAGTATATATTATAAATGAAGCTCAACCAAATGCTTTTGCTACTGGTAGAAATCCTAAAAACGCAGCAGTAGCTGTAACTAGAGGACTTATGGATTTAGTTGATGACTATGAATTAGCTGGAGTAATTGGACATGAGCTAGGACACGTACATAATAAAGATATTCTAATTAGTACAGTTGCTGCTACTATGGCTGGAGCTATTGCCTTTTTAGCAAATATGGCTAAATGGGCAGCTATCTTTGGAAACCATAGAGATGATGAAGATGGTGGTAGCAATCCAATAGCTCTAATTGGTATAGCAATTTTTGCTCCATTAGCAGCTATGTTAGTACAGATGGCTATCTCTAGAACAAGAGAGTATAAAGCAGATAGATTTGGAGCTAAAGTCAGTGGAAACCCACTATATCTAGCTAATGCTTTGAGAAAATTGGATATGTACAGCAGAAGAATTCCTATGCCTAATGCTGCTCCAGCAACTGAAAATATGTTTATTGTAAGTCCACTAGCTGGAAGTAAAATGGCTAATCTTTTTAGTACACATCCATCTACTGAAGATAGAATAAGAAAATTAGAAGAAATGAGATATGAATAGGAGGATTAATGAAAAAATTTTTTATTGGAATTTTTACAATGATAGCTCTACTGACTGTAAAAGTTCAAGGGGCAGAGATTATCCCAGAATACTTTTTAATGGAAAGACTTATTATGCTTATGGATGTAGCTCCTACATATATATCAAATGATGGGAAACAAGAGCTAAAAGCTATGCAAGTTGATAAAGAGGTAATGAATATTTTAGGAAATAGTGAAAATCCTTTCTATATTTATGACTCAAATAATGAAAAGAAAATTGTAAGAATGGGGGATTATTTTTATTCTCCTACAACTTTATCTAGTATCTACACTTTAGATAAGGAGAATTTTGAATCAAATTTTAGAGATAAATCATTACCTGAAGAAAAATTAGAAACAACTATTGAAAAAACACAAGATAAAATAGATATCTCTGATATTGATGAAGGAACTGGTGTTCCTGCTGATGAAAATAGTAATTAGTCTTAGGAGGATATTATGAAATTAACTTCACTTATAGATTCATACAAAGAGATAATATCCCAAGGTAAATTAAATAATATAATCAGTGTCAGTAAAAAAGCATTAGAAAGTTATAAGAGAGCTAACTCAGGTCTTTGGGTTACCTCTCTTTGTTTCTATACAATACTATCTCTTGTTCCTATTTTTGCTATCCTTTTTAGCTTAGGAACTTGGTTTGGAGTTGCTGACTATCTACTTGTAAAGTTAAGAGAGTACTCTCCACTAAATGAAGAATCTATAAATCTTCTAATTACCTTTGCTCAAAATTTTTTAGAAAATACGAGAACAGGAATTTTAGCAGGGATAGGATTTCTATTTTTAGGTTGGACTCTGATATCTATGTTTGCAATTATTGAAAAAGCCTTTAACGATATTTGGAGAGTAGAAAAATCTAGAATGCTTTTAAGAAAAATTACTGACTATATCTCATTTTTTATATTATTTCCTACCTTAATGGTTATCTCTAGTGGGATTGTTAAAATAATTGGAAATAGAATTGGAATGGAAAATTTAATCCTTACTATCTTTATTAAATTTGTTCCTTTCTTAACTCTACTTTTCTTTTTTACAATTATGTATATGCTCATCCCAAATACTAAGGTGAGATTTATTCCAGCACTTATATCTGCTATGTTTATAGCTATGTTTTTCTCTGGATTTCAATCTCTATTCCTTCTGTTACAAGATATGGTAAATGCTTACAATAAAATTTATGGTAGTTTTTCTGTAATATTTATCTTTCTTTTCTGGTTAAAAATAATGTGGTTTTTTATTATACTAGGTTCTCATCTTTGTTATTTTTTACAAAACAGAGAGCTACATCTATTTACTAAGGGAGCAGAGGATGTAAACTTTAAAATAAAAGAGTATACTGCTGTAATTGTAATGAAAGAGTTAATAGAAAGATATTATAGTAACCTCTCTCCTCTTAGTATCAATGAGATTGTAAAAAAATATGATATTCCTTATGAAGTAGTAAAGCATATTTTGGAAATATTTATCTCTGATGAATTAGTTGGAGAAATTGGAGATAAAGATGAGAAAAACTATGTGATTATAAAAAATATTGATACTATCTCTTTTAAAACAGTTTTTAAATCTCTTGAAAATTACGGAGAGAAAATAAACTTTAAAAATAGTGATGAATTAGAATCTCTTTTAGATTGTGTTAGAGAGAAAAATTTTAAATTTTCTTTTAAAGAATATATTGAAAAAAACTGAGAATTTTCTCAGTTTTTTTAATAATCTCCTATTCCTATACCAAAACCTGCTCCCTTGCTCTTAGTTTTAGTAGTAGTTTTTGTTGTTGTATGTGTATTTAAATTTCCAGAAGCATCTATTCCTGTAGTAGTAACACTATCACTTTGGCTAACAGATTTACTTTTTATGATTTCTCTTCCAAATCCTAAATCATAGCCATTGTATATAGCGTTATCTATAATAAACTCTGTCACCAAAGCAACTTTCTCTCCAGTTGTTCTCTGTCTTGGTGGTTCTTGAGTTTCAGTATTACTACATCCAGCTAATACTATAATCATTATTATTACAAATAATTTTACTATTTTTTTCATAACCCACTCCTTGTATATTATTTCTTTTAATTATACAATATAATATACAATTAGTCAATTATTTTTTATTTTATTTATTTAAGAAAATATTTTTTCACTCTACCAAACCATATTCCCAAGTTATTACTCCACCAAACTCATAGATATTTTTATATCCTAACACTGCTAATTTACTTGAAGCTTGTTTACTTCTATGTCCACTTCTACAATATACCAAGATAGGTTGATTTTTATCTGGGAGTTCCTCTATCTCTTGATGTCCTATCTCTTCGTTGGGAATATTAATAGCTCCAGCTATATGCCCCATTTTATACTCCCAATCTGTTCTCACATCCAGAATAATATAATTATTATTCTCTTCCATCATCTCTTTTGCTTTTTCTTGTGAAATTATTTGATAAGCTAACTCTTTACCATAACTATTTGTAATTGTATTTATCATTATCAACACTCCTATTATAACTCTTTTCATTATTTTCCTTTTTATTCTTGATTTTTTTACTCAACTATTATATCATGTTTTGTTGAGTTTTACAATAAAAAAACAAGAGTAAACTCTCTTAAACAATTTACTCTTGTTCCTTTTTTAATAAAATATCTCTACTTTTGCCCTTCTGCTATACTCAAGTTCTAGCTCCTCTTTATGATATATAAAATTCTTATCATCAAAATACTTAGCCCCTTGAGGACATTTTTTTATACAGGCACAACACTTCATACATATACCACTGACTACATCAACTCTTTCTTTTTCAATAGAACCCAGTGGACAAAGTTCTACACATAATCCACAATTATTACATAACTCCATATTTGTTTTTGGTTTTACCTTTCTAATATCTATTGGATTTCCTTTAGAATCTCTCGGTTGATAATACCATCTATATGGACTCTCCCCTTTTACATACAGTTTTTCTGAAAGGTATTTTTTATTCTCCATATTCTCAATTACTTTTTCAGCTAAAATATCTGCTATTTCTAAATCTTCTCTATCTGGTCTACCCTTTCCTAACTCTCTAGAAAATGAATGTTCTCCTACAAAGGCTCCAGCTCCTACTACGAAAAATCCATCTTTTAACAATATATCTCTCAACTCTATTAGAGCATCATCATAATTTCTATTTCCAAATAGTACTATTGGTACTGCTAAAGCTCCCTCTCCTCTTATTGTATCTAAAAATTTTAATAAAAGATTTGGAACTCTCCCTGCTATAACTGGCACACCAAAAACTACTATATCCTCTTTTGAAAAGATATACTCTTTCTCCCTTGCACTCTTTGATGTAAAATCAATATTTTCTCTCTCTACTCCCAATTTTTCTCCTAGAGTATTAGCTATCCTCTTTACTACTTTTTCAGTAGTTCCAGTTCCACTGAAATACATCCCCCACACTTTTTTCATAATTTCTCCTCTTAAATAGCATTATTCTATTTACAAGCTTTTATTCCATTAATTCTATTACCTATATTCTATCTTATTTCCATAAGAAAATCAAATTTATATTACATAAATCTCTATACATCAAACTTCACTTTAAAAAATGACCTCATAAAATCGTTTTATACACCTGTAATTTTATTCTTTTGATAAATATATGACTAATATTTTTCAGTTTTTTAAGACTGGTTTTAAACCTTGATTCAAACTCAGTATTTATGGTACTTATAGTCATATAAATTTACATTTCATTTTTTAGTTAACTATATTAGTTAACTTTTTCAATAAAAATAGTATTTTTTCACTTTTTTAAGCTGTTTTCACTCTATAACTACTAAATATAAAAAAGAGAAGAAGGAGTGCTATAATTTAGAAGATTATAACACTCTTATTCTTCTCTTTTTATTAATTCTATTTTATAATTTTAATTAATAGATTTATAACTTTTTAAAGTATTCTCTCTTATCTCCACTTTCTCTTTAGCTTGTGGGAATTTTCCACCATATATAGCACTTTCAAATGCTCCATACATAGGGTTAGGGAAGATTATAAATCTATCTCCAAACTCCTTTGCTAATTCTTCTACTTTATTATCTCTTTCATCTATTGACTTAGAAGAGAATACATCAAAATCTGATAAGTTATCTCCAAAAAGCATAATTAATTGAGTATGTTTTTTTACATATTCACGACGATTAACCTTTCCACTCTTATCCTCTTTATTTTTTAATAGTACACTATCTTCACCTTGCACTGGTATACCCTCAGCTTTTAAATTTTCAATAGTAGCTTCTAATTGACTTTCTGCTCTATCAGAAATATAGTATATTTTTACACCATTTTTATCTGCAAATTGTAAAAATTCCTTTGCTCCTGGAACAGCCTTAGCTTTTTTCATCTGTACCCATTCATCCCAAGACTCTGTATCATATCCTCTTCCTCTTAAAATATTTTCAGCTTGGTATGGACTATTATCTACTACAGTTTCATCTAAATCTAAAACTATTGAATATGGTTTACTGTGGGGAACTTTTAAGTACTCTTTTAATCTTTGAGTAGCTACATTATATCCTTGTAAATATAGTGCTTTAGCTTCTCCAGAAGTTTGATACCAATTTGTTCCCATCATATTTTCTCTAGCAGCTAATTCATTATAAGTAAGAACTACTTTTTCATCTTTCTTCTCATATAAATTGCTACATCCTGTCATAGTTAAAATTGTTATAGATATTGCTAACAATGATAAAAGTTTTTTGTTTTTCATCATATTCCTCCTATGCTTTTGACTTGTCTAAATTATACATTAGTTATCTAAAAAAAGCAAATATTTTATTGAAAACACACAAAATAATTCAAAATAATTTTATTAAAAATAAAAGAGCAAGTATAGCTTAACTCAATAAAAAACATAAATATTAAATCTTTAATTTATTTTGTTTTTTATATTTTACTTTTACTAACTTGCTCTATTTATTCTATTTGCTTTTTTATTTTTAAGTTTTATTATGCTTTTCTATTAAAATGGTCCATAATTAATAGCCACTGCTATTATTATAAATATAACTTGTAATCCAAACATAATTAAGAATAATGGAGTTATAAATTTATACCATTTATTGATTGGTAAACTCATAAGTCCACACATAGTAGCTGCTGATGTTGGCCAAAATAGATTTGAGAATCCATCTCCAAATTGGAAAGCCAATACAGCTGTCTGTCTAGTAAGTCCAATAGCATCAGCTAATGGTGCCATAATAGGCATAGATGTAGCTGCTTGTCCTGATCCAGATGGAATAAAGAAATTTATCATATTTTGAACTACTACCATTCCTACTGCTGCTATTGATTTTGGTAGAGTAGATAAAGTAGCAGCCATACTATTTATAATTGTATCTATTATTTGTCCATCTTCCATTACTATTGTTAAGGCTCTAGCTACTCCTACAGCAAAAGCTCCAAATAACACATCAGAAGTTGAAGTAATAAAATGTTGAGATATCTGACTAAAATTATATCCACCAATTAATCCTGTTATTAACATCATTATAAAGAATAAAGTAGATAATTCATTTAAATACCAACCATAATGGGTAGTTCCATATACTAAAATTCCAATAGTGATTAAAAATAATCCCATTATTAATTTATGCTTATTTGTAAAAGGTAATCCTTCTAATTCATCTCTAGTCATTCCGTTAGAAAAATTAAATTTAACATCTTTTACTATTGATTTCTCAGGATTTAATTTCACTTTTCTAGCATACATCATAACATATATTATAGCAGTTGCTTGGAAAACTATAAAAGCTATTGTTCTAAGTCCAATTCCTGAACCAATAGGTACTTCTGCTATTCCTTGAGCTATTCCTATAGTAAAAGGATTAAGAGTAGCAGCAGCAAATCCAGTAGCTGTTCCTACTATTACAGCAGCTCCTCCAACTAGAGCATCATATCCTAAAGCCACAGATATTCCCATAAAAGCAGGAAGTAATCCATAAGTTTCTTCATATAATCCAAATGTAGAACCACAAATTCCAAATATTACCATAAATATTGGAAATATCAATGTTTCTCTTCCATTAAATCTTTTTATTACAGTTCCTAGTCCCCCATAAAAAGCTCCTGTACTTATCAACATATTAATATATCCATAAGCAAAGAAGATAAAAAATATTATATCAGATGTTGATACTAACCCATCTATTATAGCTTTAAACATTCTAAATATAGAAACTGGAGTTTGTGCTACATATTCAAATGAGTTAGCTACTACCATAGTTCTATTTAAAACTGGGTCAACTGCTCTTTGATAACTCCCAGATGGGACTAAATAAGTAAGTCCTGTTAAAATTACTAATATCATTCCTATTAGTACATAAGTGTGTGGCATTGAAAATCTTTTTCTTTGTTCCATTGTAAATTCCTCCCAAAGTGTTTTTATATAGTGATTGATAATAAAAAAAGCCACAGTCTCGGATATAAACTGCGGCATAAATTTACAATGCAAGAAAAAACATATGTAAAATGACACACAGATAGCTCTCCACTGACCTTTTTTATCAATGACAGCAATATGAATATTATTCATATTGCCAACAGAAAAGTTTAGCTTCTTTTCCATTTCGGCAAAATCCCCTTTCAAATTGTTTCGTCGTTTGCAAAACTCCACAATCCTACTCTTGTCATTTGCTCCTCTATCGGCTTTTTTTATTGTGTTTATTTTACTCCCCTTTTCTTCTTTTGTAAAATATATATTATATATAATTTTATTATTATTTTATATTTTTTAATTCTCTCCACTCTTTTTTTATTTTCTCTAATAATTCCTTATTAGTTAAAATTTCAAGAGCAGAACCTCCCATAGCTTTTACTCCTCTATGTAATTTATCATAAGCTTCTTTTGAATTTACATATTTTAAATAAGCTTCATCATGTACATGACAAACTTCTTCTATCTCTAATGCCACTTCTGTATACATTGTTGGACATACCTGACTTACATTCCCAATATCTGATGAACCAGTAGCTCCTTTTCCCTCATCTTGAATATTTTTTATTCCTACTTCTAATAGATTTTTTTTCATTAACTCTTGAAGGGATTTTAAGTTTACTAAATTATCAAAAGAATTTTCAAATTTCTCCCAACTCATCTCTGTTCCTGTCATCATACTAGCACCTTTAGCTATATTTATTACTTTCTCTGTTAAATTATTTAGGTACTCCCTATTATTTGCTCTAATGTGAAATCTTGCCTCTGTAAAATCTGGGACAGTATTCGGAGCATCTCCACCATGAGTTATTATTCCATGTACTCTGGCATCAGAAGTAATATGTTGTCTTAAACAACCTATTCCTGCATACATTAGATTTATAGCATCAAGTGCGTTAATTCCATCTTCTGGATGAGCAGCTGCATGACTTGCCCTTCCTTTAAATTGAAATTTTATACAATCTATTGCCAAAGTTTTACAAGCTATATTATTCTGAGATTCTAAATGCATCTGAAATACTATATCTACATCATTAAAAGTTCCACTCTCTACCATAGGAACTTTTCCTCCTACTGTTTCCTCTGCTGGTGTTCCTATAAATACTATTGTTCCATTAAATTTATCCAACATTTTTGATAACACAAGAGCTGTTCCATATGTACTAGCTGCTATCCAGTTGTGCCCACAAGCATGTCCTGGTTTCTTCTCTACTCCATATCCAGGTAGAGCATCATACTCAGCTAGAAAAGCTATCTTAGGAGATCCTTCTCCTATCTCAGCTCTAAAAGCTGTTTCCATTCCACAATAATTTTTTTCTACTCTAAAATTATTTTTTTCTAACTCTTTTATTAAAAATTCTACTGCCTTATACTCCTCATTTCCTAATTCTGGATTTTTAAAAATATAATCAGATACTCCTTCTATCTCCTTTTTTAACTCATCCTCTATCTTGTATAATTCTTTTTTTAACTCCATCTTTTCCTCCAACTTTTTAATATTTTCTACTATACTAGCATAAAGATTTTTTACTGTCAACAAGTTCAAAAAATAAAAAAGAACTAGAAAATCCTCTCTAATTCTTGATATAACAATTCTACTATGATATAATAAATATATAAGGGAAACCTTAGTTCTTGCAAGAAAGGGGGTTTAACTTATGAAGAATTATTTTAAGATAGTAGTTAAAGTTGGACGCTTTGAGTTTACTATCAAAATAGCTCTTTAAGAGTTACCCTCAACCCTTGTGGGTTATTGTTTCCCTTATATCTTTTCTATATTATACCACATAAAAAATAAAAATGGAAGGGTAAAAAAATACAGGGAGGGAGTCATCTTGGAAGAAAAATCAAAAGTTCCTGCTATTGATAAAGCAGATAAAATTTTCAATTATCTTTACTATAAATATTCAGCTACTCAAAGTTCTATTTCTAAAGATTTAAATCTTCCTAAGGCAACTGTCAATAGACTTTTAGAAGTACTTACTAACTTAAAGTATCTCAATTATCAAGATAAAGAGTACACTTTAGGAGAAAAATTTTACTTTTTCTCTAATAGATATGAAAAATATACTCTTATTAAAAATATAACTCATCCATATCTTGAAGAATTATCTTTAAAATTTAAAGAAACATTTAAATTAAGTGTTCTTGATAATGATAAAATTAGAAGTATTGCTACTGTTGAAAGTAGTGATTTAATAAAAGTATCTGTAGCAGAAAATGCTATTTTTCCACTTCATGCTGGAGCAGCTAGTAAGCTTCTTATTTGTCAACTTAGTGAAAGCAAATTAAATAAACTTCTTACTAAAACTCTCCCAAAATATACTGATAATACCATAACAGACAGAGAAAAGTTAAAAGAAGAATTACTTAAAATTAATATACAAAAAGTTTCTTATGATAATATGGAACACTCAAAAAATATTAAAGCTGTAGCAGTTCCAATATTAGATAAAAAAAATAGAATTATAGCTGCTATTAGTTGTCCTTGTTTTCCTGATGATTTAACAGATGAAAAATCGAAATTCTTAGTTAAAGAGATGCAGAAAACTTGTGAAGAAATCTCAAAAAGATTAGAATATTTTATAAATTAAAAAGGTGAAAAGAAAATATGTTATTAGAAAATACCACTAAAAAGAAAAATGAAAATAATCGAGAGTTTATCTATAGAGTTATTAAAGAAAATATTATGACTCTCAATTTAAAACCTGGAGAATGTATTAGTGAAGTAGAGTTAGGAAATCAACTTAATGTAAGTCGTACCCCTGTAAGAGAAGCTATTGTTAGATTATCTGAAGAAAAACTTATAGATGTTTTTCCACAAAAAGGATCCTTTGTTTCTAAAATAGATTTAAATTTAGTTGATGAGGCTGTTTTTTTAAGAGCACTTTGTGAAAAAGAGATTTTAAAATTGGCTTGCTCTGATAAAAATTCTAAAGAGTTAATTAGAGAGTTAGAAAAAAATCTAGCTTATCAAAAAATTATAATTGATTTTGAAGAAGACTTACATAAATTTTTTGACTTAGATAATGAGTTTCATGCTTTAATTTTTTATTATTATAATAAAAAAAATGTTTGGAAAAGTGTAAAAAGATTAGCTACACATTATGATAGACTTAGACTTATTGATGCACTAGAAAAGTTTAGTGCCACTAAAACTTATGAACAACATCATGATATTATTGATATTATAAAAAATAAAACAACTGAAAATATTGACAATTTAATCTCGGAACATCTTTCAAAATTTAAGCATGTAATTAATAATTATTTAGATAAATATCCTGAATATTTCAAATAAAAAAAGGGCAAAATGTACTGCACCCAAAATCTTAGACATCTAAGATGGAGGGTGTAGTTTTTTTATGGCTAAATTAACAAAAGAACAAAAAATTGAAATTTATGAGAGAAGATGAAATGGGGAAACTATAAAATCTTTAGCTTTAAACTTCAATATTAATATTCACAATATTGAGTATTTAATTAGACTCATAGATAGACATGGGTATTCTATTCTTAGAGATGATAAAAATCGTTATTATTCTAAAGAGTTTAAAGAGCTAACTATTAATAGAATATTAACAAATAATGAACCCCTCTTATCTGTCGCAATTGATATTGGATTAAGTTCAACAGGAATTTTAACAAATTGGATTAAAAAATACAAAGAAAACTGCTATAATGTCATAGAGAAGAAAAAAGGGAGAAAACCAAAAACTATGACTAAGGTAAAGAAATATAATAAAACAAGAACTAATAAAGAAAAAATTAAAGATTTAGGAAAAGAAATTTTGTATTTAAAGGCTGAAAATGAATACCTAAAAAAGTTAAATTCTCTAGTTCAGGAAAAGGAACAACAAGAGAAGATAAAACCATAGTAATAACTGAACTTAGAGCCAAATATCCTTTAAAAATATTACTTGAAATATCTGGAGTGTCAAGAGCTACATACTATTTCTATGTAAATAAAGAAGATAAAGACTTAAAAAATCAAGATATTATTGATAAAATCAAAGAGATATTTTATGAAAATAAAAAGAGATATGGATATCGTAGAATTACATTAGAACTTAAAAATCAAGGAATAAATATCAACCATAAGAAAGTTTTAAGACTAATGAATAAATTAAATTTACATAGTATTACGCGTAAAAAAAGGAAATATTCTTCTTATCAAGGAACTATTGGAAAAATTGCTGATAATCACATTAAAAGAAATTTTGAAGCAAATAAACCAAATGAAAAATGGTTTACTGATGTAACAGAATTTAATTTAAGAGGAAATAAAATATACTTATCTCCAATATTAGATGCTTACGGAAGATATATAGTTTCATACAGTATATCGTCAACTCCTAATTCAAATCAAATAATAGATATGTTAGATAAAGCATTTAGTAGCAATAAAGAGATAGAAAAATTAATATTTCATAGTGACCAAGGTTGGCAATATCAGCATAGTTTTTATACTAAAATATTAGAAGAAAAAAATATAATTCAAAGTATGTCAAGAAAAGGGAATAGTTTAGATAATGGACTAATGGAAAGTTTCTTTGGAATAATGAAATCAGAAATGTTTTATAGAGAAGAAAATAATTACAAAAATATTGAAGACTTAAAGTTAGCAATAGAAGAATATATAGATTATTATAATAATAAAAGGATAAAGGTAAAATTAAAAGGATTAAGTCCTGCAGAATACAGGAATCAATCCTTATTAATCAATAATTAAATAATAGTGTCTAAGAAAAGGGGTTCACTACAAAAGCCCTTTTTTTTATTATTTTACAAATCCTCCAATAGTTGGTAGATACATTGAAATAGCTGGAATATAAGTTACTAACATAAGTACTATTATTATTACTACATAATATTTTATAAGCTGTCCCATTACATCTTCTATTTTTAAATTTCCAACTTTTACTCCAACAAATAGAGTATTTCCAACTGGTGGAGTAATATTTCCTATACATAGGTTAAATACTATTATTATTCCAAATTGTACAGCACTCATTCCAAAAGATTGAACTATTGGTAAGAATATTGGAGTAAATATAAGTATTGCTGGTGTTACATCCATAAATGTTCCTATAAATAGTAATAATAAGTTCATTAATAAAAGAATTAAGAATTTATTATTTGTTAATCCTAAAATTAAACTTGATATTGCTTGAGGTACACCTGTAAATGCCATTACCCAAGACATTATTGTAGATACTCCTATTAGGAATACTATAATTCCTGTCATTTTAGCACTCTCAGCAAATATTTCAATTAATCCTTTTATAGTTATTGTTCTATAAAATAACATTGAAAGAATTAATGTATAAACTACTGCTACTACAGAACCCTCTGTTGGAGTAAATATTCCTTTAATAATTCCTCCAATTACTATAATAATCAGTGCAAGTGATGGTAAAGCATCTATAAAAGTTACTAGTACAACTTTTAATTTAAAATTATTTGTACCCTTCATTCCTTTAGCTTTACATAAATATAAAGTAAGAGCCATACATCCTATTCCCCATAAAATTCCAGGTAGGTATCCTGCCATAAATAGAGCAGCTACTGAAGTTCCTCCACTTACTAATGAATATACTATCAATGAGTTTGATGGTGGAATTAATAATCCTGTTGGAGCTGATGCTATATTTGCTGTTGCTCCTAATTTTTTATCATATCCTTGTTCCTCTTCCATAGGAAGTAAAATTCCTCCCATAGCAGCACAAGCAGCAGTTGCTGAACCTGATATTGCTCCAAACATCATATTAGCTAAAATATTTGTTTGCATAAGAGAACCAGGTATTCTTCCTGTTAATGATTGAGCAAATGATACAAGCTTCTTAGCTATTCCCCCTTGGTTCATTATATTTCCAGCAAGGATGAAAAATGGTATAGCTATCAAAGTAAAGTTTGAAATTCCTGAAAATATTCTTTGAGCTCCTGTTACTAATGTATTATCAAAAGCTAATGATGGTAATATTGCTAATATTGAAGATAATCCTATACTAATAGCAATAGGAAATCCTAATAATAAAGTTATTACTAAAACTATAAACATTATCAAAGCTGTTGTAAGTACCATTCCTATGCCTCCTCTTTAACTTTTTTTAATAAATCTACTATATTTAAAATAGAGTATATTGAAGTAATTACTCCACAAGTTGGAAGTACAGAATATACATATCCCATTGATACTCTAAGAGCTGGAGAAATTTGAGTCATAGTTAATGTAGTTATAGCTTTTCCTCCACATACTAATACTCCAAAAGCGAATAATAAAACTACTATCTCTGATAAAATAGCAATATTCAATTGAACTTTTTTAGAATATCTTTCTACGAAAAATACCATACGCATATGATCTCTTTTTCCAAATACATAAGAAGCTGCAAACATTGACATCCAAGCAAAAGAATAAGATATTAATTCTTCAGATATTGTACTTGGATCTTTTAATACATATCTTGAAGTTATTTGATAAGTTCCTACTACTGTCATAAACATAAATAAGATTACACATATTCCAATAATTATTTTATCAAGGGCATTTCTTAAATTATTCATTAGTTATTCCCTCCCTCTTTTATTTGTTTTCCTATCTCTTGAATTTTATCATAAATAGGTTTTAATTTAGGAGTTGCTTCTAATACCTCTCCATGTAATGGTAAAACTCTCTCTTTAAATAGAGCTACATCTGGATAGATAAATTGCACATTCATATCATTTTGAGCTTGTGCTTTAGCTTTCTCAACTGATTCTGTCCAAGCTTCTCTTTGAACTTTTGATATCAATCTAAATCCTTCATTAAATATTTCTCTCTCTTCTGGAGAAAGTCCATTTAAGAATTTTAAGTTTCCTATTAAAATATCTGGAACCATTTGGTGCATATTATATGAATAATACTTAGCTACCTCTCCATGTTTATTACTTGTTATAGCTAACTCATTATTTTCTGCTCCATCTATTACGCTTTGTTGTAAAGCTGTATAAACTTCTCCAAATCCCATAGGAGTTGCTGCTCCTCCAAATAATTCCATCATTCTTATATTTGAAGCACTTTGTTGTACTCTAATTTTTAATCCTTTTAAATCATCAGGTGTATTAATAGGTTTTTTTACTGTATAAAAGTTTCTAGTTCCTGCATCTAACCAAGTAACTGCTTCAAATCCTGATTTTTCAGTAGATGTAAAAATAGGCTCTATCAATTCTGCATTATCCATTACAGCATGGTAATGTTCTGGGCTATCAAACAGATATGGTAAGTTAAATATTTGATAGATATTATCAAAACTTTCTAATATAGCGTTACTTGCTACAGCAAAATCTATTGCTCCTGTTTGTGTTAACTCAACTGTATTTACTTGTGAACCTAGTAATTCATTAGGGAATACTTGTACATCATACTTATCTCCAAGTTTACTTTCTATAAACTCTTCAAATGCTAATAATCCTATATTTGTAGGATGGTCTTGTGCTTGGTTATGAGATATCCTAATAATTCTTCTATTATCTCCTTTTCCACAAGCTCCAAGAATAAATAAACAAGTTACTATTAGTAATAGATTTAAAAACTTTTTCATCTTTCCTCCTCTATTCTCCTAAATATTTTTTTAATGTATTTACTACTGCATCTTTTCCAGCCAACATCTCTACAAAATATTTTTCTACTCTGTCAGCCATTCCTACTTCTTCTAAATCCACTCCAAATATCATCTTATTTTTTAAGATTTCTCTTAGTTGCCCCTTATAAGTTTCAGGTTTTCCAAACTCTATTCCTGCCATTTTTTCTTTTAACATATCTAACATAGGATCTGGACTAATACTTCTTTCATTTCCATTATCATCAATTCCTAATAAATATCTAAACCATCCAGCATATACAAGTGGTATATATCTAATATCTTCTACATTTAATTCATCACTTGCTAAATATGCTTTTATAGTCTCTCCAAATCTTATTCCTACTTTTTGAGATGTATCTGTTGCTATTCTCTCAGGTTGGTCTGGTATAAATTTATTAGCAAATCTCTCATTGATAACTTCATCTATAAATGCTTTTGGACTTAATATTTTTGGGTCATCTACAACTTTTAATGCCTCTCCATATCCTATATTTTTTATTAATTTATTTAAATATGGATTAGATACTGCATCAAATATTGTTTTTTCATTTAATAGACAACCGTATACAGCTAGTGTAGTATGTAATGGGTTTAAACAAGTTGTAACTTTCATTCTCTCTGTTTTTTCTACTGTCTCTCTATCTGTTACATATACTCCAGCTTCTGATTTTTCTAATTCTGGTCTTCCATTAGGGAATTTATCTTCTACTACAAAATACTCTGGTGCTTCAGCATTTACAAAAGCTCCTGTATAAGTATTTTTAGAAGTAACTACTATATTCATATCTTCAAAACCTAATTTTTCTAGGTGCTCTTTTACTACTTCTGCAGGTCTTGGAGTAATTTTATCTATCATTGAAATAGGATAAGCTACTTTTTTCTCATCTGATACATAAGCCAAGAACTCTTTTTCTACATATCCTTTTTCTACCCAATGCTCTGCTATATCAAGAACAGCTGCTCTTACTCTATCCCCATTTCCAGCACAGTTATCCATGCTTACTAAAGCAATTGGAGTTGCTCCAGCTTTAAATCTAACATATAGTAAATTAGTTACTATACTCATTATATGTTTTACTTCTTCTGGAGAGTTTTGGAAATCCTCTTCTATAACTTTCATATATTCTCCATTTGGAGTTTTTAAGTTATATCCTTTTTCAGTAATTGTAAAACTAATCATTTGAAGAGTTGGAGCTTTTACTATCTCTTTTAAAGTATCTTTATCTGTGTCAGCTTTTAAAGATTCAACTATACTAGCTATAACCTCAGTTGAAAAATTTCCATCCTTTGATAGAATTACTGATAAAGTTAAATTATCATGTGGCTTATACACTTTATCTATAATCTCTGTATCAAAACTTTCTGCAACGATAATCCCTGTATTTTCAAGCCCTTTATTTAAAAGATTTTGTTGCATCTTCCCAACATAAGCTCTGAAAATATTTCCAGCACCAAAGTGTAACCACTTTGGTGCTTTCATTGTATTTTCTTTTACAGTTTCTATATCATATGCAGGAGTCACTACTTCACTTATATTTTTTATATTTTTCATCTCATTTAAGTTTAATTTCATTTTATCCTCCTGAATATCCTATACATTTTACTATTTTCCTAATTTAGTTAAAGTTTCCCAAATTCCAGTTATATAACTTGCTCCTAAAGCTCTGTCATATAATCCATATCCTGGTTTTCCAGTCTCTCCCCAAATCATTCTTCCGTGGTCTGGTCTTAAGTATCCATCAAATCCATTTTTATGTAACACTCTCATTATCTCAACTATATCTAATGAACCACAACCAGAGTAATGAGCTGACTCTTCAAAGCTTACTCCATCATTTAATAACTTAACATTTCTTACATGCATGAAGTGTATTCTTCCCATAGCACTATATTTATCTACTAATTTTGGCATATCATTGAAGTTTGCACATCCTAATGAACCTGTACATAGTGTAAGTCCATTGTATTTGCTATCAACTAATTTTAAGAATCTATCTAAATTTTCCTCTTTAGTGATAATTCTTGGTAATCCAAATATTGGCCAAGGTGGATCATCTGGGTGAATAGCCATTTTAATATCATTAAGCTCTGCTACTGGAATTATTTGCTCAAGGAAATATTTTAAGTTTTCCCATAATCCCTCTTCTCCTAATGCTTTATATTTAGCAAATAAATCTGCCATCTCCTCTTTTGTATAGCTTGAATCCCATCCTGGTAAAGATAATTCACTATTTAATGGATCTAACTTATCCACTTGGTCTTTGTAGTAAACTAGTGCTGTCGAACCATCTTCTAACTCTTTATCTAATTGAGATCTTGTCCAGTCAAATACAGGCATGAAGTTATAACATATTACTTTTACTCCAGCTTTTGCTAAGTTTTCTATATTTTTCTTATAGTTCTCAATATATACCTCTCTTGTAAGTAATCCTAATTTTATATCTTCATGTACAGGAACACTCTCTATTACCTCAAATTTTAATCCAGCTTTTTCAACCTTCTCTTTAAGAGCTAATATCTTGTCCATTTCCCATACTTGTCCTACTGGTACATCATAGATAGCTGTAACTATACTATGCATAGTAGGTATTTGTTTTATGTATTGAAGACTTACTGGGTCTGAGTCTCCATACCATCTAAATGATAATTTCATTTACTCCTCCTTAAAATCTATATATTTTTAATTTCTATATTTCTAATTTAAAATAATTTTTAGCATTTAAGTAACAAATCTCTTGTACCATAACTTTTAAAATCTCTTCATCAAATGGAACTTCTCCCTCTTCTACCCAAGTACCAATTAGATTACACATAATTCTTCTAAAGTACTCATGTCTTGTGTAAGAGATAAAACTTCTTGAGTCAGTTAACATTCCTACAAATCTTCTAAGTAATCCTAAGTTTGCTAGTGCTGTCATCTGTTTTATCATTCCATCTTTTTGATCTAAGAACCACCAACCAGAACCGAATTGCATCTTACCTGGCATCTCTCCACATTGGAAGTTTCCTATCATAGTTCCTAGCACTTCATTATCCTTAGGATTTAAACAGTAAAGAATTGTCTTAGGTAACTCTCCTGTTTTTTCTAACTCATTTAGTAGAGATGATAATGACTTAGCATAATTATTATCTGCTATTGAGTCCATTCCTATATCTGCTCCTAATTTATCAAACATTCTACTATTATTATTTCTTAGGGCTCCCATATGAATTTGCATTCCTAAGTCATACTTTTTATACTCTCTTCCTAGTTCTACAAATAACATTGTCTTATATGCTTCTCTCTCTTCTGCTGTTAACTCTGCTCCAGTTAAAGCTTTTTGGAAAATTCTTTCTATTTCCTCTTCATTTACTATTTTGAAAAATGGTTCCTCTAAACTTAAATCTGTAACTAAGCAACCTCTCTCCACGAAAAATTTAACTCTTTCTTTTAATGCTTCTACAAAAGTTTTAAAAGAATTTATGGCTATTCCACTTACTTCAGATAATTTTCCTACATACTCTACATATCCAGTTTTTTCTATTCCCATAGCCTTATCTGGTCTATATGTAGGTAATACTTTTACTCCAAATTCTTTATCTTGAGCTATCTCTAGATGATACTCTAGAGAATCAATTGGATCATCTGTTGTACAAAGTGCTGTTACATTAGCTCTCTTTATTAAATTTTTAGTTGTAAACTCTGGTGTTCTTAAAAGTTCATTTGCTTTATTCCAAATAACTTCTGCATTTTTTCTATTTATTACTTCATCTATTCCAAAGAATCTTTTTAACTCTAAATGTGACCAATGATATAGTGGATTTCCAAAACAATACTCTATTGTCTCAACAAAAGCTAGAAATTTCTCATAATCACTGGCATCTCCTGTAATATATTTTTCATCTATTCCATTACTTCTCATGGCTCTCCACTTATAGTGATCTCCATATAGCCATATTTGTGTTAAGTTATCATATCCTTTATTTTCTGCTATCTCTTTTGGGTTCAAATGACAATGGTAATCAAAGATAGGCATATCTTTTGCATATTCATGATATAATTTTTTACTCACTTCATTTTTTAGTAAAAAATCTTCGTTCATAAAACTTATCATTTTTAACCTCCTCTTTTAATTTTATACTTGTATACTAGAATAATAACTTAGAATTTAAAAAAAGTCAATAGTTTTTTTGCTATTTTTTCTAAAAAATAATTAAATGTATTTATATAAAACAGTGTTCTAAGTTAGAAATTAGTATCATTATTTTTCTAATAAAAAATGAGATAGATTTTACTCCATCTCATTTTAAGGTAAGTTCATATTTCAATTATTTTATAATATAGTTATTAACATTATTGTAACAAATATTTTCTACCATTTTCCCTAATTTATTTATATCATTAGGTAATTCTCCGTTTTCTACCCAATCTCCTAGTAAGTTACATAAAATTCTTCTGAAATATTCATGTCTTGTATATGACAAGAAACTTCTTGAGTCAGTTAACATTCCTACAAATCTCGAAAGCAATCCTAAATTTGCTAATGCTGTCATCTGTTTTATCATTCCATCTTTTTGATCTAAGAACCACCAACCAGAACCTAATTGAATTTTTCCTGGTATTCCTCCACCTTGGAAGCATCCAATTAAGGTTCCTAAAGTTTCGTTCTCTCTAGGATTTAAATTATATAAAATAGTTTTTGGCAACTCATCAGTATCATCTAATGTATCTAATATTCTTGAAAGAGCAAGTACAAAAGTTTCATCTGCAATAGCATCAAACCCTGTATCTGGTCCTAATTTTTTATACATTCTAGTTGAATTATTTCTTATACATCCTATATGATATTGCATTACCCAACCTTTTTTATTGTATTCTCTTCCTAAGAAAAGTAATATATTCGTTTTATAAATTTTTACTTCTCTTTCCGTTAACTCTTCTCCAGAAATTTTCTTTTTAAATATTCTATCTGCCTCTTCCTCTGTTCCCATTTCAAAAACTACGGGGTCAAGAGCATGGTCAGATATTCTACATCCTACTTCATGGAAAAACTCTATTCTTTCAAGTAAAGCTTTTTTAAATTCAGATAATGACTCTAGCTTCTTTCCATGTAACTCTTCTAATTTATTTAACCATGGCATATAATCTTCTTTATCTATTCTCACACCTTTATCAGGTCTAAAAGTTGGTCTTACTTCCACATCAAAAGTTTTGTCATTTTTTATTCCTATATGATATTCTAAAGAATCTATTGGGTCATCTGTTGTACATAAAGTTTTTACATTAGCTCTTTTTATTAATTCTCTAGCTGTAAACTCGTCTGTTGATAATTTTTCATTTGTCTTTTCCCAAATCTCTTCTGCTGTTTCCTTTGAAAGTATAGTATCTATTCCAAAGAATCTTTTTAACTCTAAATGAGTCCAATGGAATAATGGGTTTCCGTAACACTCATCCATAGTTTCTGCCCATTTTACAAATTTTTCTTTATCACTTTTATCTCCAGTTATATAATCTTCAGATACACCATTACTTCTCATTGCTCTCCATTTGTAATGATCTCCTCCTAACCATATCTCTGTGATATTTTTATATTTTTTATTTTCAAATATCTCTTTTGGATTTAAATGACAGTGAAAGTCATATATAGGCATATTTTTTGCATAATCATGATATAATTTTTTAGCTGTTTCTGTGTTTAATAAAAAATCCTCACACATAAATTGTTTCATTACTTCTCATCTCCATTTATAATGTTACCCCAGATTTAAATATAGCTATCTCTTGAAATTTATTTTTTTCATTATTAGTTTTTTCTCCATTTATAACTTCAATAATATACTCAATAAATTCCTCTGTTAAGTCTTCCATGCTGATATCTTCTGATACCAATCTTCCAGCATCAAAGTCTATCCATTTTCTCTTTCTATTATATAATTCACTATTAGTTGAAATCTTTACTGTTGGTACATATCCACCATAAGGATTTCCTCTCCCTGTTGTAAACAGTACAATATGACATTTAGCTGCTGCTAAAGCTGTAGTAGCTACTAAATCATTCCCAGGTGCTGATAAAAGATTTAATCCTTTCTCTCTTAAAACCTCTCCATATTTTAAAACATCTATTACTTTTGATGTTCCAGATTTTTGTGTACAACCTAAAGATTTATCTTCAAGAGTTGTAATTCCACCTTTTTTATTTCCAGGAGATGGATTTTCATATATTTCTTGATCATGTTTTATAAAATATTCTTTAAAGTCATTTATTAAATCTACACATTTTTCAAAAACTTCCTTATTTTTACATCTCTTCATAAGTAATGTTTCTGCCCCAAACATTTCTGGAACCTCTGTTAAAACACTTGTTCCTCCTTGAAATATTACATAGTCTGAGAAATGTCCAAGCATAGGATTAGCAGTTATTCCAGAAAGTCCATCTGAACCACCACATTCAAGTCCAAAATTTATCTCTCCTAACTCTCCCTCTTCTCTCTTATCCTCTAGCATTTTTTCATATAGAGATTTTAAAATTCCTTTTCCACTCTCTATTTCATCCTCTACATCTTGAGAGATTAAAAATTTTACTCTCTCCTCATCATACTCTCCAAGAGTTTTTATAAATTCAGAAACTTGATTATTTTCACAACCTAGTCCTAACACTAAAACTCCACCTGCATTAGGATGTTTTACTGTATTTTGAAGAATAGTTCTAGTATTGATATGGTCCTCTCCTAATTGTGAACATCCATAGTTATGTGTCAATACATTTATACCATCAACTTTTAAATCTCCTATTTCTTTTAAGAATGCTTCTTTTATCAAATTAGCTATTCCATTTACACATCCTACTGTTGGAACTATCCATAGTTCATTTCTTATTCCAACATCTCCATTTTTTCTTCTGTATACCTTTACTTTTCTTTTATTTGATGAAGATAATTCCTTTTCAAATTCTGGAGTGTATTCATAGGTACTTAAATCTTTTAAGTTGGTTCTTATATTATGAGTATGTACCCACTCTCCAACTTTTATATCTTCAAGAGCATATCCTATTGGCATTCCATATTTTAAAATATTTTCTCCCTTAGATATATTTTCAAGAGCTATCTTATGTCCCTTCATTGTATCTTGAAGAATTTTTATCTCTTTCCCATCTATTTTTATAATTTCATCCTTCCTATAATCTCTAAGGACAATTATTACATTATCCTTAGAATTTATCTTTATAAACTCTTTCATTATTTTACCTCTTCCAGAGCTTTTTTTACTCCATATTTATCTATTTTTTCTACATAGTGAGTTACTAAATCTGTCATTCCCTCTATTGTATTTAGATTGATATCCCAATGTTTTTCCAATCCTAACACATGCTCAACTATTTTTCTGTAGTTATTTGTTTTCCATAACTCTTGATACATTTCCAAATGATGTTTATCATCTCTTAAATTTATTACATTCCCATTTTCTCTAACTCCCTTATAAAATCTTATTAAAGCAGCTAGTGAAAAAAGTAATCTTTTTGGTAGTTTTCCAGTTCTTCTATATGTTTCTAGTACTTGTGGTAAAATTCTTGATTTATACTTTGACATTGAGTTTAAAGAGATATCCATCAACATATGTTTTACATATGGATTTTGAAATCTTTTTATTACAGCTTCCTTAAATTCTACCAATTCTTTTTTATCCATATCCAATGCTGGAATAATCTCTTCATCAATAGCTTTCTCTATAAATGTTCTTACATCACTATTTTCCATCGCTTCTCTTACTGTATCTATTCCATAAAGATAAGCTACTGGAACCATAGCTGTATGAGCTCCATTTAAAATTCCAACTTTTCTCATCTTATATGGTTTTAAATCATTTACAATTAAGATATTTAGATTTACTTTATCCAATCTTAACTCTTTTGTTAAAATATCCTTTGGTCCTTGAATAACAAATAGGTAAAAATACTCTCCTGTTGTCATAAATTTATCTTCATATCCTAATTCTTTTACTAACTCATCTTTTTCTGCTCTTGGATATCCTGTTACTATTCTATCTACCAATGTAGAACACCAGATATTTCCAGTTACCAACCAATTTTTGAACTCTTCCTCTAGATTCCATAGATCAGCATATTTTAAAACAATTTTCTTTAATTCTTCTCCATTATAATCTATAAGTTCACAAGGCATTAAGATAAATCCTTTATTTACCTCTCCATTAAAAACTTTAAATCTTTCATGTAAAAGTCTTGTTAATTTAGCTGGGAATGTATTTTGTGGTCTATCATCATATTTATCCTCATCACTATAAACTATTCCAGCTTCTGTTGTATTTGAAATTATAAATCTCATCTCTGGATTATGAGCTAATTTTAAATACTCATCAAACTCTTTATACACTGGAATCTCCCTATTTATTGAAGAGATAATTCTATAATCTTTTACTACCTCTCCCTTTTCATTGATACCTCTAATTATTGAAGTATATAGTCCATCTTGAATATTTAGTAATGGTACTGTATCATAATCTATCGGTCTCACCACTGCTATACCAGCATTTAAATCTGTATTTTTATTTATAATATCTAATTGCCAATCTACAAAACTTCTTAAAAAATTTCCCTCTCCAAATTGAATTATTTTTTCTGGGTATTTTGGTAAATTTAACTCTTTTCTACTTAACATTTTATTTCCCCTCACTTAATCTCTTATTTATCTTTCTATTATTTTATTAGCTTTTAACCAATTCATCACTACATCAGTCCAATTAGCTACTGATTTTCCAGTCGTTCCTCTAATAGAGTATCCATGCCCACCATCTTGATATAAGTGAAGTTCTACTGGTACTTTTTTCTCTCTCAAACTTTGATAATATTTTAAAGAATTTTCTACTGGAACTGATTTATCATCTGTCGCATGCATAATAAAAGCTATAGGTGTCTTTTCATGAACATTCTTCTCCACTGAAAATTTTTCTACCAACTCTATACTTGGATTTTTCCCTAGAAGATATTTTCTTGAACCCTTATGTGCATAAGGCTCTGTCATAGTTATAACAGGATAACCTAAAATTTGAAAATCAGGTCTAACACTTATCTCATCTATCTTGTCTGTATTTTTATAAACTTTTTCATCATACTTATTAGCTAATGAACTAGCTACATGTCCTCCTGCTGAAAATCCCATAACTCCTATTTTTTCTTGATTTAGCCCCCACTCTTCACTATAATTTCTTATTACTCTCATAGCTCTTTGAGCATCCTGAAGTGGAACTACCTCTTTATTCTCATGATCATTTTTAGGAAGTCTATACCTTAATACAAAATATGTTACTCCCTCTCCATTCAGCCAAGGAGATAGCTCTTCTGCTTCTTTATCTAGCACAACTCTTTCATATCCTCCACCTGGAATTACTAAAATACCAACTCCATTTGGATTTTTAGGAACATATGCTGTAATTGTAGGAATTTTTATATTTATAGCCGCTCTATCTTTTATTTTAGGATCCTTACTTCTCTCTAAAATTTCTTCTTTGATTTCAACTTTTTCACTTCCTGGAGCCACACCTTCCCATATTTGAAAAGTATCTCCTGTATGTAATTTAGCTTGTACTAGCATACTGATAATTAAGTTAAGAAATAAAAGTTTTTTTCTCATAACTTTTCTCCTTTAAACCTTCCAATCTTTAAATAATTTTTCTTTAGTTATTTTTTGAGCTTCCTCTTTTGATAAAACTCTTCTTTTTATATTTTCTTTAGCTCCTATCCCAGTATTAGAATACTCATAAAATCTTGCATCTTCTGGTAAAAAGCCAGACATAACTGTCCATCCTTCATTATTAATATGTTTTCCTAAATCTGAATTCATTATTATTACACTAGGATTATGTCCTGGTCTTTTTCCTGGATGCCAAGGTCTTCCTAAATATACAGTATTTGCTTTAGCATCACTTACAAAATTACAAGCATTAAAAATAAATCCTAACTCTTCTGTTTCCTTAGTTGAAGCAGCAGTTACATAACCATTAACTTTCTCATCTTTTTTATCTTTTGAGAATATTTCACACTTTTCAAAATAAGCTTGTGCTGCTCCAAATATAAAATCAACATGCCCTTCTATATAACACTCAAAATAATACTGCCTACCTGTATTAGCATACAATGTATCTTGATTCCCTAAAAAATTACAATTTCTAAATTCAGACATATCTGCATCATTTTTTAATGCTACCGCTTGTTTATTCTTGAAATTACTTCTATTATAGTCAAAACTATTTAAAAATGTTATATTTTCTGCTTGAAATCCTACCGCTTCTGGAAAAATAGTTACACTAGCACTTCCTGCTGTTCCATAAGTTTCTTGAGACCCATCTCTTTTTATTGTATCTGATGCATCATCCCACTCAATTATTACACCATTTTTACTTTCTCCTAAAAGTTTTATATTGGGTTTGTTGATATACAACTTCTCTTTATATATTCCATTTTTCAAATAAATTACTGTTCTTTCCTTTGAATCTATCGAATTAATTATTTTTTGAATTGACATTGTATCATCTAATTGAAACATATTTTCTCTACCCCACATTATAAAATTTACAATAAAAAATAATCCCAATATAACTTTTTTATACATAATCCCACCTCTAAACAACTTATCTTACTAACCATCCTCCATCTACTGCTAAGATGTGTCCGTTTACATAGTCTGATGCTTTACTTGCTAAAAATACTACTGCTCCCATTAAATCAAATGGATCTGCCCATCTATTTGCTGGTATTCTACTTAGTATCTCAGCATTTCTCTTCTCATCTGCTCTTATCGGTGCTGTATTTGCTGTCTTGATATATCCAGGTGCTATCGCATTGATTTGAATATTGTGTGCTGCTAACTCATTTGCAAAGGCTTTTGTTATTCCTGCTACTCCATGCTTACTTGCTGTATATGGTGGTACAAATTTTCCCCCTTGGAATGATAACATTGATGCTATGTTGATTATCTTTCCTGAACCTTGTCCTACCATTACTTTGGCTGCCGCTTGACTTAAGAAGTATACTGAATTTAAATTGATATCCATTACCGCTTTCCAATCTTCATCTTTGTACTCTAATAATGGTGCTCTTCTTATTGTTCCTGCGTTATTTACTAATATATCTATCTTTCCAAATTTCTCTACACAAGCTTCTATTACTTTATCTATTTGAGCTCTGTCTGTTAAGTCTGCTTGGAAAAACTCTATCTTTCTTCCTTCAGCTTCTACCATAGCTCTTGTTTCATCCCAAGCTCTATCATAAGTTACTACAAATAGATCTGCTCCTGCTTTTGCTAGTGCTACAACATAAGCTTGTCCTAATCCTGTATTTCCTCCTGTTACTATTGCCACTTTCCCTTTTAAAGAAAAGAAATCCATACTAAAATTATTTAACATTTTTCCTCCTTCAACTCTCTCTATTTTTAATCTCTTATCTTAAATCATTCATTGCCACATGGTCCATATCTGTAAATGTTTGATTTTCTCCAGCCATTCCCCAGATAAATGTATAGTTTCTAGTTCCCACTCCAGAATGAATAGACCATGATGGAGATATCACTGCTTGCTCATTTCCCATCACTATGTGTCTTGTTTCATTTGGCTCTCCCATCAGATGAAATACTTTGCTATCCTCTGTCATATCAAAATATAGATAAACTTCCATCCTTCTCTCATGTGTATGACAAGGCATTGTATTCCACATATTATTTGGTTCTAACATTGTCATTCCCATCACTAATTGACATGATTGGCATACTGCTGGATGTACATATTGATATATCGTTCTCTTATTTGAGTTTTCTAAATCTCCTAAGTGTACCTTATTAGCTTTTTCTAAATCTATCATTACTGTTGGATAAGTTTTATGTGCTGGAGATGAATTTATATAGAACTTAGCTGGATTTTTTTCATCATCAGAAGTAAAGATCAACTCTTTTGATCCCATTCCTACATATAATCCCTCTCTTGATTTTACTTCATAAACTTTTCCATCAATAGTAATCTTACCATTTCCACCAATATTTATTACTCCTAGCTCTCTTCTCTCTAAGAAATATTCTGAACCAAGTTCTTTGCACCCTTCTAATTTTAAACTCTCTTTTACTGGAGTTATTCCTCCAGCTATTACTCTATCTACATGAGAATAAACTAAGTTTACCTCATCTTCTATAAATACCTTTTCTATTAAGTAATACTTTCTTAACTCTTCTGTTGTATAGTGTTTTGAATCCTCTGGATGATTTGCATATCTTACATCTAATCTCATTTTATTTTCTTCCTTTCATTCTTATTTTTTCACCAATATTATTCTTTACTATTAAATTATCAAAACTGATATTTTCTACATTTTCAATAAAAAATCCCGTTTTAGCTTCTTCATCTATAAATGACATCATAGCTGGATATTCTGGTGTTACTTCACCATCTTTAAAATCAACTTCTACATTTTTAAATTTTACATTTTCAATAGGTTTTTCTGGTAATCCATATAAAAATCCAGCACATACTAATGTGTCTTCAGCTTTAATATTTTCAAAACTTATATTTTTTATACTTGGAGTTCTTTCATCCACTGGAAGTTTTTCTTTGGTATACACATACTCAGTTTTTCCATCTGGATCACAAAAATAAAAACTATTAAATACAAATGGAACTTTAACTTCTTTCATACTTATATTTTTTACATAGATTCCATCTATTACTCCATTTTCTCCTCTTCCACGTCTAGTCTTTATTCTTATTCCTTTATCCGTTTTATAAAAATCACATTTTTCTATATTTATATTTTCTACTCCTCCAGACATTTCACTTCCAATAACTACTCCTCCATGTCCATACTTCATTGAACAATTTTTTATTATAAAATTCTTTGAAGGCTTATTTAACACTTTTCCTAAGTATAATTTACCAGATTTTATAGCTATACAGTCATCTCCAACTGAGAAGTCTATTCCTATATACTCCACATTTTCACATGATTCTGGGTCTATTCCATCAGTATTAGGAGAATCTGCTGGATTTTCTATTTTTAGATTAATAAATCTTAAATTATTTGTTAAAAATGGATGTATAGTCCATGAAGGAGAATTCATAATTTTTATTCCCTCTATTACTACATTTTCACAACTATTTAAGAATATACTTCTTGGTCTCCAAGCTATATTCTTTACTTTAGGATTTTTCCACCAATTCTCTTTACTAGCTTGTCCATTTAAACACCCTCTACCTATGATTCTTACATTTTTTACATTGATACCTGTTATTAGAGATGTAAAACTATCCAAGGGATTTCCTTCCCAACTACCTAAATAATACTCCTCATTTTTATCATTATCTATTAATCCTGGTAAAATTCCAAAATTTTCTCTTTTAGTATCTCCTAAAAGTTCAGCTCCTTCTCCTAACTCTATTGTTAGATTATCTTTTAAAAATAGTGAAGTTATCAAATATTTTCCCTTTGGTATATATACTCTTCCATTTTCTGGACAAGACATTATTGCAGTCTGAAGAGCTAGAGTATCATTTGATACTCCATCTCCTTTTGCTCCAAATCTTTTTACATTCAATGTAAAACTCTCAATTTCAGTCTTAACTTTTATCTCTGATATTTTTTCCTCATTCTTTTCAAATATCAAAAAATATTCTGTGTCTGGTTCTAAATCATAGATTGTATTTACAACTTTTGTTAATTCAATCTTTTTAGCATTATATTTTAAAATAACTTTTTCATCTAAGAAAAAATTTTCATGAGTCTCCAATTGGAAAGATACACTTCTTGAAGTAACTAACAAAATATTAATTTCCATAATTTTTCTCCTTAATTATTTTTTCTATCCTTTTACTCCACCAGCTGAAATACCATCCACAAAGTGTTTTTGTGCTCCAAAGAATATAATTAATGATGGTGTTAATCCAATAATTGACATTGCTAATATTTGATTCCAGTTAACATTACTACTTACGTCCATAGACATTTTTAATGCTAATGCAACTGGATATTTTTCAACACTTGACAGATAAATCAATGGTCCCATAAAATCATTCATTGTCCACATAAATTGGAAAAGTGCAACTGAAATTATCGCTGGTTTTAACATTGGAACCATTATATAAATCAATGTTTGCAATGAATTACATCCATCTACACACGCTGCTTCTTCTATTTCTTTTGGTAATCCTCTTATAAATTGTATTAGCATGAATACAAAGAAAGTATCTGTTGCAAATGCTGCTGGTACAAATAGAGGTAGGTATGAATCTAACCAACCAAAGTTTTTATACATTAAAAATTGTGGTATTCTAAGCACTACATTTGGTAATAGTAATGTTGAAATTAAAATACTAAACAAAACTTTTTTCCCAGGAAATTTAAATCTTGAAAATCCATATGCTGTTAATACAGCAGAGATTATTGTTAAAATAACCTTAGGAACTACTATTTTAAAAGTATTCATAAAATAAGTTGCAAAAGTATATTCAGTTGATGTTTTCCATCCATTTACATATCCAGTAAAATCAAATTTAAATCCTTTTGGAATAAATCCTATACTTGTAAATATATCTGCATTTGTTTTAAATGAAGCTCCCAATAACCAAATTAATGGATATAACATAGCTACTCCTACTATAACTAAGATTCCATATCTTATTCCAGCTTTTATTCCATTTATAATTTTTCTCTTTCTATTTCTCTCTAAATTCTTTCTTTTTAACTCTTCAATAGCTTTTTCATCTAAAAATTCAACTTTTGTATTTGCCATCTTTTTACTCCTCTCCGTTATCTGAATAGTGTACCCAATATTTTTGACTTCTAAAAGAAAATACAGTAAATACCATAATTATTACAAATAGTACCCATGAAATTGCTGATGCATACCCCATTTGATAATAGTTAAACGCATTATCATAAATAAGTAAAGGTAATAATTTTGTAGAATTTAATGGTCCTCCACCAGTGATAATATATGGCCCATTGAACTCTTGGAAAGCTTGAATTAACTGCATAATAAAGTTAAAAAATATTACTGGTGAAATCATTGGAATTGTTATATGTAAAAATTGCATTGTCTTAGATGCACCTTCAATTCTTGCTGACTCATATAAATCTTCTGGAATATTTTTTAAAGCTGCTAAGAATATAACCATTGCTGAACCAAATTGCCACGCTCTTAATAAACTTACTGTAAATAGAGCATATTTAGGATCTCCTAACCAAGATATTGGTTCTATTCCTAAATAACCTATTATAATGTTAATCAATCCTTGGTCAGAAAATAAAAATCTCCATAACACAGCTATTGCAACACTTCCCCCTAAGATAGAAGGAATATAGTAAGCTGTTCTAAAGAAATTTATTCCTTTTAACTTATAATTTAAAATATTAGCTATAAATAGAGCAAATGCTAACTTAACTGGCACTGTTATAAAAACATACTTCAATGTATTCATTAAAGTTTTTATAAACAATGGATCATTAAATAACTTTATATAGTTATCTATTCCTACAAACTTAGGTGCACTTAATAAATTATAATTTGTAAAACTCAACCATAGTGATGATATAAATGGATATGCTGTAAATACTAAAAATCCAATTATCCATGGTGCTATAAATAAATAACCAGTAATTTTTCTATTTTTCATTACAATTTTCCTCCTTCTCTTTTTCTAAAAACTTTACTTCACTATAAGCCATTAAGAATATTCCAGAACCTTTTACATCATCATTAACAACTGGTTCTGATAAATAATATTCATAACTTCCATCTCTAACCTGTCCATTGAAATTTCCTAGTCCTGCAACTAAACAAATTCCACCTAATGCTAATTTTCCTTCTTCCTCATCTTCATGTAAATATTTTTCACAAACTCCTTTAAAAGCTTCATAACCTATTGTAGAATATTTTTCATTTAAATATCCTAATCTTGCACCTTTCATCATTGCATAAACTATCATTAAAGTTCCTGAAGTTTCTAAATAGTTTCCTTTCTCTTCCATTTTATCTACAACTTGATACCACATTTTACTTTGCTCATCTTGGTATTTTACAACTCCATTAATAGCTTCTTTAAATAAAATTTGTAATCCTCTATATTCATCAAATATCTCTTCTGACATATATTCAAGAGTATCTACCATTGCCATCAAATGCCAACCTATTGCTCTTAACCAAAAGTTTTTTGAAAGTCCTGTTTGCTTATCTGCCCATTCAAGTTTTTTAGCTGTATCCCATCCATGGTAATGAAGTTGTTTATCCTCATTAAACATATTTTCTCTCACATTTGTAAAGTGCTTGTAGATATCATAATAATTTTTCTTACCATTAAATTCTGTTTCATATCTCATATAAAATGGTTCTACCATATACATTCCATCAAGCCAAACTTGATTTTCATATCTTTTTTTATGCCAAAAATTTCCTTGCTCTACTCTTGGATGTGTTAAGATTTGATTATACAATATTTCTATTGCTTTTTTATATTTTTCTTCTTTGGTAATTTTATAAATATCAAACAAAACCTTTCCAGCATTTATATTATCAATATTATATTCCTCTTTTGAATAACCTTTTATTTCTCCATTCTCTCCTATAAATTCATTTAAATAAGCTAGAATAAATTTTAAATATCTTTCCTCATTAGTTGCTTTGTATAACAACATTGCTCCTTGAAGTAAACATCCATCTTCATAGCACCATTTTCCTTTATATGGCTCATAGTCATTCAAATATTCTGCCACATACTTTTCACATTTTTCTTTTAAAAAACTCATAAAAACCCTCCTGATATTTTTCAGCTTATTACACTAGTATCCTAGTCTATTTTTTTGAATAAGTCAAGTATTTTTTATTTATTTTTAGTTTTTTTTGTATTTTTATAGGAATTCATGTATTTTATTTTTAGATTTTACTTATTTAAAAAAGTTTGCTATAATTATTTTTATGAGGTGATTAAAATGGAATTGATAAAAATAAATCGTCAATTTGGTGAAAATACAAAACATTATATCTATCGGGTTCTTAAAATGAATATCATGACTTTAAATATAAAACCTGGAACTGGTATTAGTGAAGCTGATATTCGTGAATTTTTAAAAGTTAGTAGAACTCCTATTCGTGAATCTATTGTTAGATTATCTGAGGAGCGTCTTATGGATGTTTATCCTCAAAAAGGTTCCTTTGTTTCTTTGATAGATTTAAAAATTGTTGAGGAAGCATACTTTATGAGAAAAATTTTAGAAAAGGAAGTTTTAAAACTAGCTACTAAAAATTTTTCTGAAGCAGCTATAAAAGAATTAGAAAAAAATTTAAAATTTCAAAATATAATTTCTCAAATTGAAGAGGATCATTCGGAGTTATTTTTCTTAGATAATGAGTTTCATAAAATAATATACAAAGAGGTTCAAAAGGAAAAAGTTTGGGAGTCTATCCAATCATTGAGTACTCATTATGATAGAGTTAGATTTTTGGATGCTATTGAAAAAACAAATCTTATCCCTACACTAGAACAACATAAAACTATTATTGATATCATAAAAAATAAGGAAATTGATAAGGTTGATGAAATGATTGACTTGCATCTTTCAAATTTTAAAAATAAAATTGATTACCTAATTGAAAAACATCCAGATTATTTTAAAATTTAAAAAATTTAAGGGGAATTAATTTTTCCCCTTTCTCTTCTAATCCTCTCTTCTTTTCCAATCTATCTTTCTATACAAAAAAATTGAAAATAATAATGCACATAAATTACTAAGGAGCATAGAATACCAAATAGAATACTCTTTCAACTCCAAAATTCTCTCTAAAAAATATATAAAAGGAACCCTAAAAATCCAAATTCTTCCTACATGACAATACATATTGAAAGTAGTATGCCCTGTTCCTTGAAAAACTCCAGCTAAAACTTGAAATATAACCCACGGAATTACACTTATTAACATAATTTTCAAATAGTTTATTGAATGGTATTTTATCATTTCATCACTTGTTAAAATACCAACTGCTATATCTAAATTCCAATAAAGAAAAATCACTGATACAATTCCTACTATAAGACCTATTTTTATACCAGCAAGCAATATTTCTCTTATCTCCTTTATTTTTCCAGCTCCTATACTATGTCCTACAAGAATAGCTACTGAACTTCCTATTCCATTAACTAACACATATATAATATTATTTATTCTATTTCCTACTCCATAAGCTGCTAATACATCATTTCCATATTTCACAACAAAAATATTAATTAAAATAAAACTTAAAGAGTTAGTTGTTGTTGTTAATGAACTTGGAAAACCTAATCTTAGAATTTTTTTAAAAATATCTTTATTAAATTTTAAATATTCCCTAGCTATCTCCCTTTTTATACTTAAATCAATTAAACAATAGATACATAGTAATAGATTTGCTATAACAGTTGCTATTCCAATCCCTTTTAAACCTAAATTCATTTTGTAAATAAAAAATGAGTTTAAAATTATATTTAAAATTACTGATACTGTTATTAAATGCAGAGGAGCACTTGTCTTACCTTTAGAATTTTTTATTACAGTATAAGCTGTTACAATAAAAGTCATTGGTATTGTTAAAAATATAAACTTGATATATAAACTACTTTTTTCTAACAACACTCCTGTTGCTCCAGAAAAAACTAATATTTTTTCACAAAAACCAAAAGAAAGTACAGTTATTATTATGGCAATAACCATATTTACTACTATCAACTGAGTGTTTACCTCTACCAATTTTTTTATATTCTTACTTCCAAAAGTTTGACTTAGTATTACTCCTCCTCCCAATGAGAATCCTGTTCCTGCCCCTATTATCATTTGAGTTATTGGACTTGTAAATGACGCAGTTGCCAATTCTATCCCACCTAATTTTCCCATATAATAAGTATCTGCTAAATTATATAGATTTTGTAAGAAGTTAGAAATTATTAATGGGATTGCCAACTTAATCATACTTAAATATAACTTTTTTCTACTTGTTTTCACTTTATCATTCATAGAATATCCCCCTATACTTACAATAATTTTTACAATTATCGATACTAGCACAAAACTCTTATTTTTTCAAGTTAAATAATTTTTTATTTTTCTTAAATCATATTTTTTCAATATTTTTAAACATTTTTGTAAAATATTAATACATTTTATTTGACAACTATATTTTTTTGGTGTAATATATTAGTGAAAAACAACTTGTATCCTAGGATATCAAGTTATATAAAATAATTATCATGGAGGTTTTTATGAATTTCAAAAAGATTTTATTAATGAGTACTCTTTGCTTAAGTATGGTTTATCCTTCAATAGCTGAAGCAAAGGAAAAAGTTGTAAATTTAAAAATGTCTTGGTGGGGTGGTGATGATAGACACCAAAAAACTTTAGAAGCTTTAAAGTTATTTGAAGAAAAGTATCCTAACATTAAAGTAAAACCTGAATATGGTGGATGGCAAGGTTGGCAAGAAAAAGTTACTACACAGATAGTAGGAAACACATCTCCAGATGTAATGCAAATTAACTGGAACTGGATTGACCTTTTCTCTAGAGATGGTAGTGGATTTTATGATTTAAATAAAGTTTCTCATATCTTAGAACTAGAGAAGAATTATCCTCAAGAGATGTTAAACCAATGTGTAGCTAATGGAAAATTAAATGCTGTTCCTATTGGTGTAACTGGTAAAGTTTTCTATATCAATAAAACTACATATGAGAAAGCTGGACTTCCTGTTCCTAGTTCTTTTGAAGAGATGATTTCTTCTAGCAAAATAATTAGAGAAAAATTAGGTAATGATTATTATACCTTTGATACAGATGCCTATGGTGCTTTATTGCTAATGATTTATAAATTAGAACAAGAAACTGGAAAACCTTTTATCATTGATAATAAAGTTGCCTATACTGAAGCAGAAGTTACTGAAGCAGTAAGATTTTATGATAATTTAGTAAAAGAAAATGTTATGCCTTCTTTAAAAGTAAGAGCTGCTGCTGGATTTATTCCACTTGATCAACATCCTAGTTGGATTCAAGGAAAATATGCTGGAACTTATGAATGGGATAGTTCTGCTCAAAAATGGCAAGATGCTTTAGAAGCTGGACAAGAGTTAGTAGTAGCTCCATATCCAAAAGATTTTGGTACTTATCCTTCTGCTTTTAATAAAGTTTCAATGGGATATGCTATCAAAAAGAATACTAAACATCCTGAAGAAGCAGCTACACTTATCCATTTCTTAACTTCAGACCCTGAAGCAATAAAAATCCTTGGTACTTCAAGAGGAGTTCCTTCTAATGCTACTGCTATAAATGTTTTAAAAGAAAATAATCAATTAACTGGTTTAGGTTTTGATGCTAATAATGCTGTTATCAGTTTTTCTGGAAAAGGTATTCATCCTCTATTTGAACATAAAAAACTTAATACAGATTTAAGAACTGTTATTGAAAATTTAGGATATGGACAAAAATCTGTCGAAGAAACTGCTAAAGATATAATAGAAATTACAAATAACTTCTTAGAAGAATACAACTAATCTATAAAATATATAAAATAAGGAGGGACTTAATATGAATTTAAAAAAATTATTTATTTTATCACTTTCAACTATTGCTTTATTTGGAGCTTGTGGAAAAACAGAGGAAAAAGCTACTACTAGTTCTGATGACAAAATAGTTTTAAGAGTTTCTTGGTGGGGTGGTGAAGATAGACATAAAAAAACTGTTGAGGCTCTAAAACTATTCGAACAAAAATATCCAAATATAACTGTTAAAGCTGAGTATGGTGGATGGCAAGGTTGGCAAGAAAAAATTACTACTCAAATGGCAGGAGGAATGGCTGCTGACCTAATGCAAATTAACTGGAACTGGATAAACATATTTTCAAAGGATGGAAACGGACTCTATGATTTAAATTCTCTATCATCAGATATTGATTTATCTCAATATGAACAAATACTTTTAGACCAATGTATTGTTGATGGAAAATTAAATGCTATTCCTTATGGAGTTGCTGGTAGAGTATTCCTATATAATAAAACTACTTATGATAAAGCAGGTTTAAAAGTTCCTTCAAGCTTCGAGGAGATAAAAGAAGCAGGGAAAGTTATGAAAGAAAAGTTAGGAGCTGATTATTTCCCATTTGAAGCTGATTACTATGGTGCCCTTTTACTTATGCTTTATAAATTAGAGCAAGAAACTGGAAAACCTTTTATTGTTGACAATAAAGTAGCATATACTGAAGCTCAAATTAAAGATGCAGCTGATTTCTATTTGGATTTGGTTAACACTAAAACTATTCCATCTTTAGCTGATAGAGCTGCTGCAGGAAATGTACAACTAGATCAACATCCTAGTTGGATTATTGGAAAATTTGGTGGAACTTATGAGTGGGATAGTGCTTCATTAAAGTGGAGAGATTCTTTACAAGATGGTGAGGAATTAGTAGTTGGAGATTATCCAACTGATTTAGGTCCTTATAATTCTGGATTTACAAAAGTTTCTATGGCTCTAGCTATAAACAAAAATACAAAATATCCTAAAGAAACTGCTCAACTTCTTAATTTCTTAGTTTCAGATGAGGAAGCAGTGAAAATATTAGATGTTTCTAGAGGAATTCCAGCTAATAAAAAAGCTGTAGCCACTCTTGAAAAAGCTAATTTACTAGACCCATTTATGTTAGAGGCTAACAATAAAGTTATTTCTTTTGCAGGAAAAGGAATTCATCCTTTATTCGAACATAAACAACTACATACTGAATTAAAAGATTTAGTTGACAATTTGGGATATAACCAAATTTCATCTGAAGAGTTTGCTAAAAAAATTATAGAAACTACTAATAATTTTTTAGAAGCTAACAAATAAGGAGACTACATATGAACTTCAAATTAAAAAAATTATCAAAAATATTAATTTTTTTAGCTTTATATAATTTAGGTTTTGCTATTCCTAAATACGATAATGAAGATGAAAAAAGATTAAATGCAGTTAAAGAGTTTTATACTAATGTTCTAAAAGATGGAAAAAGTAAAAGTAATCCAACACCTCTTTTAGCAGATGGAATCAATATTTTAACAAAAGAGCCTGTTGAATGGATTTTTCCAAATGGTGAAAAGGTTAAAATTTCAAATTTTGCTAACCAACAAAATTTTCTTAGAACTCTTGTTTCTCTTAGTGAAGTTACTGGAGATACAAAATATATTAATACTGCTGTTGATACTTCCAAATATTTTATGGATAACTTTGTTAGTGAAAATAAATTATTTTATTGGGGAGGACATAGATTTTTAAATTTAGATACTTTAACTACTGTTGGTCCACAAAATAAAAATCAAGTACATGAGTTAAAAAATCTTTTTCCTTACTATGAATTTTTATATGAAATTAATCCAGAAGTTACTAAAAATTATGTTATAGCCTTTTGGAATGCACATGTTGAAGATTGGGATACTCTTGATATGGGAAGACATGGTAACTATGATAAAAAGTTTAACCCAAATGTTTTTAGGGAACATCACCCTAAAGATATTGTTGACCCTAATAAACTTCCAGCATTACCTGAAACCAAAGGACTTACTTTCATCAATGCTGGTTCAGATTTAATTTATTCAGCTTATGTTTTAAATTCATTATCTCCAAATAAAGAGATGAAAGATTGGGGAAAAACTGTATTTACTCAATATCAGCTAGCTAGAAATCCTGAAACTGGTGCTCCTGTATACCAATTTACATCTCCTAAAAAAAGAGAATGGCCACCTAAAAGTGATAAGGATACCAACTCAAAATATGGTGATAGAGCATTTAGACAATTTGGAGCTGAATTTGGTGATATTGCAAAGGAAGCTAATGCTCTTTTTAAGGGAAATCCTAGAACCATTGTTGTAGATAACTCTCTTGTTTTACATGATATCTATACAAAAACTAAAGATAAAGATATCCTAACTTCTGCTATTGCTAATCTTAAAAATTATTACAAGATTGCCCTTGATACAGAAAATGGTAACTTAAAACCTGTTTGGAATGATGGAACTGATTTAAGTAATTATACTTTAGTTAGAGATGGATACTATGGGAAAAAAGGAACAGTGCTAAAAAGTGAGCCTATTAAAAGTGAAGAATATGCTATCCCATTAATTAGATGGTATGCTGTTACTAAGGATAAAAATTTATGGGATACGGCTAGAACTATTTTAAATAAAAACTTTAATTTAGGAGATATTGGTACCTTTGATGGAAAAGATATTTCTTTAAATATGAATACAACTAACTCTTCTCCTTACTCTATCTTCTTGATGATAGATTTATACAAGGCAACTAACAATGATAAATATATAGAATTAGCTAGAATAGTTGGTAATAATTTAGTAACTACAAAATTCAAAAATGGTTATTTCGTTGCTGAACCAAACTTATTAAATGCTAAAATTGATTCAATTGAAGCTTTTTCTCTAGTTTCACTTGATGCTATATTAAAAGGTAAGGAAAAAAATATTCCTCAATATATAAGTCATGGTGGTTATATCCATGGAGAACATATTGAAGGAGATAGTGTATATGACAGAAATGTTATATACAATAAAACTATAAATGAGGATGTAAAATGATAAGATTTGGAATTAGAGGACATGATATGGGAAAATATACTATTTCTGATTTCTCATCTCTTATTAAACTTATAAAAAGTTTAGACGGAGAATGTTTACAATTAGCTCTTGCTAAATCTTTTACTGATTTTCAATTTGGTAAAACTTTATTAGATGATAAACTTTTCCAAGAACTTAATCAAGTACTCGAAAAAGAAAATATAAGACTTTCTGTTCTTGGTTGTTATATTAATCTTACTAATACTGATGAAAATTCTAGATTGAAAGATTTAGAAAAATTTAAAGCTCATTTGAAATTCTCTAAAAAATTTAAAACTAGTTTAGTGGGAACAGAAACTGGATGTTACAATTCAGAGTATATATATACTCCATTAAATGATACTGAGGAAGCTTTTAATCTTTTCTTAGATTCTATGAAAAAACTTATATCTTATGCTGAACTATATGATACTGATTTAGCAATTGAAGGAGTGGCTAAGCATATAATTGCCACTCCAGAAAAAATGAAAAAAGCTTTAGATATTTTAGATTCAGATAGATTAAAAGTAATATTTGACCCTGTTAATTTTCTAACAATTAACAATTATATTAATCAAAAAGAGATTATTAAAAAATCCTTTGAATTATTTGGACATAAAATTGTTAGAATACACCTAAAGGACTTCATTATTGAAAATGATGAAATAAAAGTTGTACCAATAGGAAAGGGGAATTTTGAATTAGAGTTTTTTATAAACGAATTAAAAAAATATACAATAGATATTGATATTCTTTTGGAAAATTCTACTGTTGAAATAGCAAAAGAGTGTATCAATTCTATAAAAAAATATATATAAATTTAAATGTAGTAAGTCACAAGGAGGAAGCATTAATATGGCAGAAGTTATATTAAAAAAAGTAGAAAAACAATATCCAAATGGATTTAAGGCAGTTCATGGAATTGACCTACATATTAAAGATGGAGAGTTTATGGTTTTTGTAGGGCCATCTGGTTGTGCAAAGTCGACTACTCTTAGAATGATAGCTGGATTAGAAGATATTACTGGAGGAGAAGTTTATATAGGTGATAAGCTTGTTAATGACTTACCTCCTAAAGACAGAGGAATAGCAATGGTTTTCCAAAACTATGCACTATACCCACATATGACAGTTTATGATAACATGGCTTTTGGACTTAAGATGGCAAAGGTACCAAAAGATGAGATTGATAAAAGAGTTAGAGAAGCTGCAGAAAAATTAGAGATAACTCAATTACTAGATAGAAAACCAAAGGAGATGTCTGGAGGACAAAGACAAAGGGTAGCAGTAGGAAGAGCTATTGTAAGAAAACCAGATGTATTCCTATTTGATGAACCACTATCTAACCTAGATGCAAAATTAAGAGTATCAATGAGGGTTAAAATAACTCAACTACATAAACAATTAAAAGCTGAGGGACAAACAGCTACAATGATATATGTAACACATGACCAAGTAGAAGCAATGACAATGGGAGATAGAATCTGTGTATTAAATTTTGGAAAAATAATGCAAGTGGATACTCCATTAAATTTATATCATAAACCAGCAAATAAATTTGTTGCAGGATTTATAGGTTCTCCAGCTATGAATCTTGTTAAAGCTTCTATTATTGAAAAGAACAATACTTTATTTGTTAAATTATCTAGTGGAGATTTATTAGAACTTCCTAAGGATAAAGCAGAAAAAGTAAAAAATAAAATTAATCAAGAGATTTGGTTTGGAATTAGACCTGAAAATATTGGTAATAGATTAACTAATCCTGACTCTCATCTAGTTAGTGGTAAAATAAATATAGTTGAGCAAATGGGAAATGAAGAGTTTATCTATTTCTCTCTAGGAGATACTCAATATAGTTGTAGAATTCCTGTTGAAAAATCTACAAAAGCTAACTTTAACCAAACTGAACAATTCTATTTCAATATGGAAAAATGTCATATTTTTGATTTAGAGACTGAAGAAAATTTGACATTATAAAGTTATTTTAAATTAACAATCTTATAGGAGTGGCACCTTTACCTTTCCACTCCTTTTTTATACCAATTTTATGATGAAAAGATGAAGAAAAAATGAAAAAGGTGGGGTATATGTTTCTTAATAAAAAATTATTTCTTATTTTATGTTTTCTATCTTGTACTTACAATGTTTTTTCTACTACTCAATTATCTGTTACTAAAGATAATCTACCAATTTTTTATCATGATTTAAAAGATGATATTACTTTCCCTCTCGGTTGGAAGGAAAATTCAAACTTTAATACTTGGAAACAATTAGGTTTAGAAAAAACTAAAGAGTTTATTGTTCCTAATCTAAAAAAATTTAATTTTAATATGGAGATTGTTAGTGAAGTTGATAGAGGAAGCTATATTGGACAAAAAATATTATTTAATATCACTCCTAATTTAAAAATCTCTGCTCTTCTTTTAACTCCAAAAGGAATTGGTCCATTCCCAGCAGCTCTTATGTTACATGATCATGGAGCAAAATTTGACATTGGTAAAGAAAAGTTGATAATGCCTTGGGGTGATGAAAAAAAATTAATTTCAGCTCAAAATTGGAGTAAAAAATACTTTAGTGGAGTTTTTCCAGGAGATGAATTAACTAAAAAGGGTTATGTAGTTTTAGCTATTGACACTCTTGGTTGGGGAGAACGTCAAGGAAATGGTTATGAAGCTCAACAAGCTTTAGCTTCTAACCTTTTTAATCTTGGAACCTCTTATGCTAGTATTATTGCTCAAGAAGATATAAAATCTGCTGAATTTTTAACTTCTTTACCTCAAGTTGATAAAAATAAAGTCGCTGCTATTGGATTTTCTATGGGAGCTTTTAGAGCTTGGCAAGTTGCTGCTCTTTCAGAGAATATAAAAGCTGGTATTTCAGTTTGTTGGATGGCTACACTTAAAGGACTCATGACTGAAGGAAATAATCAACTCAAAGGACAATCAGCTTATGCAATGTTACATCCATATTTAGTTAAATATATGGATTATCCAGATATTGCTAGCTTAGCAGCTCCAAAACCTATGCTTTTTTTTAGTGGAGAACAAGATTCATTATTTCCAAAACCTTCTGTTATGGAAGCATTTGAACAAATGAATAAAGTTTGGAAAGCCAGTGGTTTTAAAGAGAATTTTCAGTATAAATTTTGGAACAAAGGACATGTTTTTGAAAAAGAACAACAAGTTGAAGCTTTTGAATGGTTAGACAAACAATTTAAAAATAAATAAAATATAAAGGTGGTAATAATTATGAAATTGAAAAAACTTAGTTTAATCCTATTATCAGGACTTTTAAGCTTCCAAGCTATAGGAGCAAACTCAATTGAATTTGGATTTGAAAATGAGCAATATGATAGTACTTATAATGATTCAGATATGATTGCTCCATATACAAAATTAAATCTTAATCCTATTGAAAATTCTCCTCTCCAACTAGAATTTAAATATATGTATTTTCATCAATATGGTAAAACAAGAAATGAAGGACATAATAACAGATTTAAAAATCGTAAAAATAGATATGAATTTTTTGTAAGTGGATATAAATATAAAAATGGAAACTTTACTTTTTCTCCAAAAGTTGGATTCAGATATGAAGTTATGGACATAAATGAAGCAAGTAATAAGGCTCAAGATGAAAAAATGTTTAACTTAAGATTTTATCCTAACTGGACATATAATATCTCTGAGAATACTCAATTATACCTAAGTGGACATACTGGTCCTATGATAAATAGAGTTCAACAAGGAACAAGATTGAAAGATGATGGTACTTCTGCTACTTATTGGGATGATTGGTATCAAGAAATGGAAGTACTAGGGGTTAAGTATAAATTAGATAATAACGATACTATTTGGACATCTCTTTTTAATGAATATAAAAAGAGAGAACATAAGGATGAATTTACTCGTTGGCAATTAAGAGTTGGATATAATTGGAATGCTACTGAAAAACTTTCCATTAATCCTTTTATGAGGTACGATTTATCTTATAATATAACAGATGAAAAAGAAACATCTAAAACATATAAGGCTGAAAAAGATGGAAATGAAATCAGAATTGGTTCTACTTTTAAATACAAAATTAATCCAACTCTATCTTTAGGTGGAGAAATATATTGGCAACAAGCTACTTCAGATAATTATAATAAATCTAGAAGCCAATATAAACATAGAATGTTCTATAAACTTTCTATCTCTAAAGCGTTTTAATTCTTAATTATAGTATCAAATTTTAGGGAAATTTTATTTTATACCATAGATAAAATTTCCTTTTTTATTTTAAATTTCTTCAATAATTTCTATTTTGATGGTAAAGAGATTCTAAATATTTATTATAGCTAAATAAAATTAAAATATAAATTAAGAAACCAACTATTAATCTAAGTTTAATTTAATAGTTGGCTTTTTTATTTTCCTACTTACAAAATTAATAATAAAATGGATATAGTTATAAAACTTACCACATTAGATAGAGAAATTACATTAGTAGCCATCTCCATATCCCCATCTGTTACCATAGCATAACTAAGGACATTATTTCCAACTGGAGACATAGCTCCCAATAATATCAACATTTTTCCCATCTCATCAAGTGGTAATATCTTTCCTATTACAAATCCTATAAATAAAACTCCTATCATTTTTACAAGAATAACAATAATACTCAATTTTAATTTTGAAAACTTAGGTGTAAAATAAGCTCCAAGAGCAATCATTATAAGAGTTCCTGTAATACTAGCAATATTTTGAATTGTTATCTCTATCCCTTTCGGTAATCTACTTCCACTAAGATTTAAAATCCCACCAATAATCAAAGCTATTATAAGTGGAGATTTTAAAACTGATTTTAATTTATCTAAAACTCCATTGCTATTAGTAATAAATATTGAATATACAACAGTAGTTACCATTAAAAGATTTCCAGCATCAAAGAGAGATAGAAGATATACATTTTTTTCTCCAAAGAAAACTATAAAAAAGGGAAGTACAAATGTCATATTCATAATTAGAGTTGAACCTCTAAAAATTACCTTCTCTTTTTCATTGATATTTAATCTATTAGCAATAAATAGAGTAAAAAAATACATAAATATATGAATACATATAGCAGATATTGGGTAATAGATTAAACTCCCAGTAAATTTCATTGTACTCATAGAAGAGATTATTACAGCTGGTGTCATCAGATAAAATACTAGCTTTATAAGTATACTAGCTTCCTCTTTCTTTAAAATTTTTAAGACTTTTAAAACGTACCCTATTAAAAAATATAGAATTATTGGCATAAGTTTTGTAGTTAAAACTTCTAACATTTTACTCCCCCTTAAATAAATTTATTTATTGATAAAATTATACTAAAAATTTTTTAACTTTTCAAAACAATCTATCTCTTTATAATTTCATATATGAAAAATTCATTTTTTCTAAAATCCTAATTACCTTATATTTTATAAACTTTTTATATTTTCTCAACTATTAAAATTTCATATTTGAAATTTTATAAATAATAGTCCTGTTGATTTTCTCTTATTTTTATTATATAGTTATATTGTAAAAACAAGTTAAGTTTAGGAGGAAATAACATGTTAAGAAAAGGAAAAATTTTAGAAAGACTTGCTGATATAGGAATAGTTGCAGTTGTAAGAGGAGAAAGCGTTGCTGAAGGAGTAAGAATATCTAAAGCTTGTGCAAAAGGTGGAATTCCAGCTATAGAAGTTACTTACACAGTACCTGGAGCAACTGAGGTAATAAAAGCTCTTAAAGAGCAAGATGTAAATAATGAAATGATAATAGGAGCTGGAACAGTATTAGATGCAGCTACTGCTAGAATAGCTATCTTAGCTGGAGCAGAATTTATAGTTTCACCTGCTTTTGATAAAGAAACAGCTAAATTATGTAATCTTTACCAAATACCATACATGCCTGGATGTATGACTATTACTGAGATGACAACAGCTATGCAATATGGAGCTGACATCATAAAATTATTCCCTGGAAGTGCTTTTGGACCATCATTTGTAAAAGCTGTAAAAGCTCCATTGCCACAAGCAAATATCATGCCTACTGGTGGAGTAAGCTTAGAAAATATGGAAGAATGGTTTAAAAATGGAGTAATTGCTGTTGGTGCTGGAGGAAAATTAGCTTCTGGAACTGATGAGGAGATAATAGCAACTGCTCAAGCTTTCAGAAAAAAATTATTAGAAATCAGAAGTAAATAATTTGGGAGGAAGAATCAATGAGTAAAATATTTGATTATGCAGATAGAGAGTTTGGATTAATCTGTTGTGGAGAGATGATAATGAGATTATCTCCACTTAATAATGAGATGCTTATCCAAGGAAATTTACTGACAAAACAAATGGGAGGAGCAGAGTTCAACGTTGCTAGTTCTGTATCAACTCTTGGAGAAAAAACAGCTATGTTAACTACTCTACCAAACAATGAATTAGGAAAATTTGCTAGAAAATCTATGACTTTAAATGGAGTAGCAGATGATTTCTTAATATTTGATGATAGTAAATATAAGCGTATGCCTATATACTTCTATGAGTATGGTTCATCTCCTAGAAAACCAAATGTAACTTATGATAGATTAAACTCATCATTCCAAAGAATGACTATAAATGATGTTAATCCAGAAGTATTTGGAAAGACTAAAATTTTCCATACAAGTGGAATATCTTTAGGACTTTGTGAAACTTCAATGCAACTTACAAAGGATTTAATAGCTAACTTTAAAAAAGGAGGAGCATTAGTTTCTTTTGATGTAAACTTCAGAAGAAATTTATGGTCTGAGCCAGAAGCTAAAGTTGAAATAGAAAAAATTCTTCCAGATGTAGATATTTTATTTGCTTCTGAAGAAACATTTAGAAAAATGTTTGAAAAAACTGGAGATTTAAAGGATATAATCAGAGCTTTTGCGAAAGAATACGATTTGGCTTTCATAGCTTCTACTCAAAGAGTTGTAAATTCTCCAAAATCTCATAACTTCTCATCATTAGTATACGATAGAAAAGCTGATACTTTCTATTCTGAAAGAGCTTATGAAAATATAGAGATTGTAGATAGAATAGGAAGTGGAGATGCTTATGTAGCAGGGGTACTTTATGGATTACTACACTTCAATGAAGCTGAAAAAGCTATGAAATATGGTAATGCAAACTCTGTATTAAAAAATACTATTGTTGGAGATATCTCTTGTGCTGACGCCTCTCTAGTAGAGAGTATTATGGCTGACCATGATAACGGAAGTACATCTGAGATGAATAGATAAGCCACCTAAACTTAAATTATCATATATGACAAAAGAACCGCCATCATTTTACGATGGCAGTTTTTTTATTATAGAACAAAATATATTTTTTTAGTTGTAAAATACAATTATTTCTTATATAATATAAATAACGTATTTGTGGAGGTGAATTTTTTGAAAAAAGAACTTGCTAAAATAAAGTTATTTCAAAATCTTGATAAAGAGGCTTTAAATGAGTTAGCTAATATAGCTAAAATAAAAGAATATAAAAAAGGAGATTTATTATATTCTGATAGAGAAAAAATTCATACTATATATTTTGTAATTGAAGGGGTAGCTTCTCTTTATAAACCTAATCCCGATAATACAAAAAAAGTAGTATTTTTATTTGGAGCTGGAGATGTATTAAATGAAGTTATCATATATGAAAATACAACTCTACTTAGTTGTGAATTCCTTGCTCCTACAAAACTTCTAGAAATAGATAGAGAAGATTTTGTGAAGGTATTAGAAAAAAGTTATCTTCTTGCAAAGGGAGTTATTGAGTCATTGATTTATAAAAATAGAGTTATGTCACATCAAATAAAAAATACTTCTAACTCTATAACTGTTGATAGACAAATTGCTCTTAAGTTATATAAATTAGCTCGTGATTTTGGAATAGAAACTGATTTAGGTACTGAAATAAACTTTGATTTATCTATTACATATTTAAGTGAAATTTTAGGTGCTAAAAGAGAAACTGTTTCTAGACAGGTAAAAGTTCTTTCTGAATTAGGGCTTATTAAAGTCGTAAGAAAAAGATTTACTATACCTAATCAAAATACTCTTTTAGATTATTTTCATGGAACTTATCAAAATTAATAAAAGCTATTGCAATTTAAGAAATTAAAATTATTATAAATAATTCAAGAATGACTTTCGTTCAAAGAATAAAGAAAAAGGAAAAAATTTACTGTAATGAGCATTGCGTAAGCATTAGCGATTGGAAGTAAACTTTTTTCCTTTTATATTATTAAATATTTTTATTTTTTGATTTCAATTTAAGAATTTGCAACTGCCTCTATTTTTTATAAAAACATATTTAAAATTGGAGCTAAGATAATTGTAAGTATCCCTGCTATTACTATTGATAGTGCACTCATAGCTCCCTCTACTTTTCCCATCTCAATAGCTCTACTTGTTCCTACTGCATGACTTGATATTCCAAGTCCTAATCCTTTTGCAATAGGGTTTTTTATTCTAAAAATAGAATATATAAAAGGAGCTGTTACATTTCCTGTAATCCCTGTTATAATTATTGCAAAAACAGTTATTGAAGGGATTCCTCCTAACATTTTTGAAAGTTCTATTCCTATTGGAGTGGTTATAGATTTAGGCATAAAAGATACTAATAGTTGATGGTCTATTCCCAATAACTTCCCCAATATTATCACAGAGAGTATAGCCACTACTGCTCCTACAATTCCTCCTCCTATAATAGGAATGAAATGTTTCTTTAATAAGTCTATCTGCTGAAATAGTGGAATAGCTAAAACCACAGTAGCTGGTGCTAAAAAGAAAACTATCAAATTTCCTCCCAACATATAATCTACTACAGTAATATGAAAAATGTTTAAAAATCCCATAACAATTATTGTAGCAATAAGTAATGGATTAAATATTGCTAATTTTGTCTTATTAAAAATAAATTTCCCTATTTCAAAAGCTATTAAACTTATTATTACACCAAAAAGTGGATTATTTGTTATTCCTTCCATTATTTTCTCTCTCCTCTTTCAATTAAATATTGCACAGTTAAAGCTGTAATTACCATTGTTATCAATGTCGAAAAAATTACTAAGAACAGTATTTTAAATAAACCTGTTTTCAATAGATACATACTCTCTAGCAAGCTTACTGAAGGAGGAAGAAAGAATATTGTCATATTCAAAAGTAAAAAATTCCCTGCATTTTCTATATGAGAAAGTTTTAAAATTTTAAAATACAATAAAGCAAATAGTAATAACATTCCACTGATTGTTCCAGGAATTGGTAAGTGAAAAACCTCTGTTAATATTACCCCTATATAGTTTATAACAAATATTAGTAAGAATTCTCTAATCATTTTTGCTCCTTGAATAACAATTCAAGAATGGTTCTCGTTCAAAGAGTAAAGAGCAAGTATGGCTCAACTCACTAAAAACACAAAACTCGTTTCACTCAAACAGTTGTGTTTTTTAGTATTCGTTTTTACCGACTTGCTCTATTTATTCTTTTTAATCTTCACCATTCTTGATTTTTATAGTTAGTTAATTAATCTCTTGGTTTCATTTGTGGGAAGTATAATACATCTCTAATAGATTCAGAGTTAGTTAATAACATAATAAGTCTGTCTATTCCTATTCCCATTCCTCCTGTAGGTGGAAGTCCATACTCTAATGCCTCTACGAAATCATCATCTATTACAGGAGTAGCCTCATCATTTCCTCTTTCAGCTTCTTCAACTTGAGCTTCAAATCTTCCTCTTTGGTCAGCTGGGTCTTGTAACTCAGAGAAAGCGTTAGCATACTCTCTAGCATCTATAAATAGCTCAAATCTATCTGTAAATCTTGAATCTTCTTCATTTCTTTTAGATAATGGAGAAATTTCTACTGGATGTCCATATACAAATGTTGGTTGAACTATTGTCTCTTCACATTTTTCTTCAAAGAATTGGTTGATGATATGTCCAACAGTATTCATATGCTCAGGTACTTCTACATGGTGCTCTTTTGCTAAAGCTTTTGCCTCTTCAAAAGTGATATCTTTATTCCAGAAGTCAACACCAGTAACTTCTTTTATTAAGTCTACCATATGTATTCTCTTGAAGTTCTCTAATACTATCTCTTTTCCATTATAAGTAATAGTTGATGTTCCTAATACATCTTTAGCTAGAGTACTGATTATCTCTTCAGCTAAGTCCATCATATCTGTATAATCAGCATATGCTTGGTACATCTCTATCATAGTAAACTCTGGGTTATGTCTAGTACTCATTCCTTCGTTTCTGAAGTTTCTTCCTAGTTCATATACTTTTTCCATTCCACCTATAATTAATCTCTTTAAGTATAACTCTGGAGCTATTCTTAGATATAAATCTATATCAAGAGTATTGTGGTGAGTAATAAATGGTCTTGCTGCTGCTCCTCCTAAAATTGGGTGCATTAATGGAGTTTCAACCTCTAAGAATCCTTTTCCATCTAATATTCTTCTAATTGCTGATATAATTTTAGTTCTTTTTACAAATGTATCTCTTACATCTTTATTCATTATAAGATCTACATATCTTTTTCTATATCTAGTTTCTACATCAGTAAGTCCGTGGAATTTTTCAGGTAACGATCTGATGTTTTTACAAAGTAAAGTAACTACTGAAGCTCTTATAGTTAATTCCCCTGTTGAAGTAAGGAAAAGTGTTCCCTCTACTCCTATTATATCTCCTACACCTATCTTTTTAACTAAAGCATAGTTCTCTTCTCCAAGCTCATCTTGTCTTAAGTAAACTTGAATTTTTCCACTTATATCCTCAATATGAACAAAAGCAGTTTTTCCTTTTCCTCTATATGCCATTATTCTTCCAGCAGTTTTAAATGTTAATTCCTCTTCTGGAGTATGAGACAATATATCTCCTATCATATTTTTCTTATCAAATCTTTCTCCAAATGGTTTTATTCCCATCTCTTTTAGCTCTTCTACTCTTTTCCATTTTTCCATAACAAGAGCATCATTAGCTATCCTATCAAAATATCTCTCCATCGGTTTCTCTCCTTTTATTTAAATTTTTTGTTTAAATGTTAATTTTGTGGATATTGTTGCATTTGCTGTAATAAATATAAACTGCTCTTTACACTCCAAGGTGAATTTTTATAATTTTGTCTTACATAAGTCAGATAATTTACAGCTTGCTCATTATCTCCAAGTTTATTATATGCCATTCCTATATTATAATATATTTCTGCTTTTTTTTCATCATTTTTTTCTAAATTTAAAGAATTTTTATAGTCACTTACAGCTTCTGAATAATTTTCTGTTCTAAAATAACTCTGTCCTAAATAAAAATAGATATCTTTCTTCTCTATATAATTTTTATCTATCTCTAAAGCTTTTTCAAAATATAATGCTGCTTCTACATAGTTTTCTTTTTCAAAATTTTTCTTTCCCTCTTCAAAGAAAGTTAAATACTGAGTATAATTTTGTGCCTCTAAATTTTCTGGAGTAACCACTGTATTACTACTCTCTGTTGTTTCTACTGGAGTTGTTGGAATAGTTGATAATAACTCTCCTATATTTCCTAAATTCCCATTTCCATTTAAATAAGAAGCTCCTTTTACAGGATTTCCATTTTTTATATACCAATTTCCTATAAATGTTCCTAATGCTACATCGGGAGTTGAACTACTTGTATATACCTTCTCTAAAAAGATTATCTCATCTTGAGTTGGATTTTCTTTAGCAGTTATTAGTTTTACTATCTCTTGATTTAAATTTTGAGATGAGCTATCAAACTCAAGAAGTGCTGAATTTAATTCAAAATTTTTATCTTGAATTAGCTTTAAAGAATTGATTATATTTAATTTATCATATTCATCTAACTTTGTATATTTTTGTAAAAAATCTATCTCCTCTTTTATAACTTTAGAGTTTCCATCTCTTCCAGCCAAATCTATAAGCATAAAAGATATCTCTTTATCTCTAAAGCTATTTGGAAAAGCTATTCTATGTACAGCTACACTATCAGATAATACTTTCATATTACCTGCTTTATAACTTTGAGATATTACCTCATAGTTATTTTGTTCTGTAAATTCATATTTTAATTTATTTTGAATAGTTATTTTTCTACTAAATGAACCAGCAGAATAAAGCATTATCTCATAACTACCTTGATATATTCCTCTAAAAAATAATTTTCCCTCTCTTAATTCCAATTCATAAGATGCACCTAAAGGAGAAAATAATACATTGTAACTATCCTCTCCTATTCCTAATGGAATAGAAACATAATCCCCTACATATACCTCATAATTATCTCTATATGTAGTATTATACTCTCTTACATATCCTCTTTTTAAACTATTTGAAATATCTGAAAGTATCCCCTCTGGAGCTGAGCTATTTAAAATAATCTGTTGTGTTTTTAAATCTCCAGTTGAATTATTCCAATTAGTTTCAATATTATTCTCATTTTTTCCACTAATGCCACTCTTTATACTATCTAAACTTGTACAACTACTTAATAATAAAACTAGGCACAAGTATACAAATTTTTTCATATCTCCTCCATTAGTAATCTTTTATAGCTATAGTTATTTTATTCAATTCCTCTAGCCCTTCATAAATTCTATAAGAAAACTCTACTATTCCTTTTTCAATATCTCTATTGATACTCTCTCCTTTTATATGGAAAAGTTTCCTCATCTCCTTTGTTACATAGACAAACTCTGTTTTTTTATCTAAATCTACATCTATTATTGCAGATATCTCTCCCTCTCTAGAGATAATAACTCTTCTATCTGAAATAGTTAGTTGACACTTTCCAAGCTTACTCTCATATTCATAAATAGTTTGCTCAGCCTCTTCTCTTACACTCCCTCTAACTATTTCAAAACTTTTTTCACCATAACTATCTGTATTTTTAATTATAAATTTTTTCATTAATAATATTCCTCTTCATCATCTTCATAATAATCTTCATTATCATATTTATCTGAATACTCTTCATCTTCTCTATCATAGTATTCATCATCTTCATAGTCTCCTATATCTTCTCCACCCATATACTCATCTTGCCAGTACTCTATTATCTCCATAGCATCAGAATCCTCTAATAAGTATATCTCCTCTTCATCTTCATCATAGACAAAAACATGTAGCTCTCCATCATAATCCTCAGCTATGATATACTCCTTATCCTTCATTGTAATATTTTCTACTACACTTAGTTCAAACTCCTCATCATCTATATCATAATAAAAAGTTTCTCCTTGTGAATACATATAAATTTCCTCCTTATATTATCTTTATTTTAATTACTTATGATACTTACCATTATTTATTATACTAAACCATCTATAAATTTGTTCTGTTAAAATTAATCTCATCAATTGGTGTGGAAATGTCATCTTAGAAAAACTTAATCTCATTTGACTAACATCTCTTACCTTTTGAGAAACACCATAAGAGCCACCTATTATAAAATTTATTGTACTAGCTCCCTTTACAGCAATTTTTTCTATCTCACTAGCCATCTCTTCAGAGGAGTAATTTTTTCCCTGTATATCCAAAAGAATATTATAACCTCCCAATTTCTCAAGAGTTTTTACTATATCTTCAGATTCCTTTTCAATAGAAAGATTTCTATTACTATCATTCCCATCTTCCTTCAGTTCTACTACTTTCATTTTAGCAAAAGATTGCATTCTTTTCAAGAACTCATTTATCCCTTCAATAATATATTTATCTTTTACCTTTCCTATACATACAATATTTATATTCAAAACTCTCTCCTTATTTTCTCTTAAAAAGTTTTTCTAAATCATCTCTTGTAATTTTAGTAATAATAGGTCTTCCATGTGGACAAGTATACTCTCCTATCTCATGCAATTCTCTTACTATTCTTTCCATCTCCTCATGATTTAATTTCTCATTCGCTTTAATAGCTCCCTTACAAGACATAGATATCAATATACTCTCTCTTATATCTATATTTCTATTCTCTTTTATATTTTTCAATATCTCTCTAAAAATATTCTCTATACTATCTCTCAAATCTAACATTGGAACAGCTCTTATAAGTATCTCATTGTCTGAAAATCTATCTATTTCAAAACCAGCTTTAGTAAAATTCTCTTCCTCTTCAAATATTAGTTCCCTCTCTCTTGGGTCAACTAATATTCTAATAGGTACAAGAAGCTGTTGCATACTTACCTTTGTTCCATAATATTGAGCTTTTAATTTTTCATAAAGTATTCTCTCGTGTACTATATGTTGATCATAGATTTCAAATACTCCATCTCTCTCTACTAAGATAAAAGTTCCAAAAACTTGTCCTATAACTCTAAACTCTATCTTCTTACTTTTTTCTTCTACTTTTTTCACAGTTATTTCTGAAGTTTTTACTTTCTCTTCATATATATCTAAAGGAATTTTATTTTTTGAAGAAGATTCTGTATTAAACTCAATATTTTCTTCTCTTACAATCTCTTTTTCTATTCTTTTATCTTCTATAACTTCATATTCTTTTTTCTCTTCAAATTCTTCTCTTAGTATATCTTTTTCTTGTAATTTTTCTCTTTTCTCCCCAAAAATTTCCTCTTCTATATCTTTCTCTTCTTCTAATAATTCTTGAAACTGTTGAGGCTCTGATTTCATTGGAGTAAATTTTTCAAACTCTGAAAAATCTAAAAACTTACTCTCCTCTTTTTCTATCTTCTCTTGAAGTGTAGGAGATACAAAGTCATCATCTCTAGCAAAAGTTTTCTCTATCTCTTTTAAAACATAGTTATAAATCTCTTCTTCATCAGCAAATTTTACAATTTTTTTAGAAGGATGTACATTTACATCTACATCTTTTGGATTTATATCTAGAAATATTATAGCAAATGGATATTTTCCTTTCATAAGCTTAGTGTAATATCCATCTATTACAGCACTCTCTACTATTTTAGATTTTACCATTCTATTATTTACAAAGGTAAAGATAGAGTCCTTAGTGCTTCTATATATTGCTCCATTTCCTAGATATCCTAACTTAAATTTTTTCATATTCTTTAAAACATTTTTTCCAAATATCTCTACTATTGCATTATCTAATCCATTTCCACTAGTTTTTATACTTACTTTTCCATCTAATATAAGCATTATAGCTACATCTGGATTAGACAGTGCCTCCTGTATTATGATGTCCTTTATATTAATATATTCAGTACTTGGTTTTCTTAAAAATTTTAATCTAGCTGGAGTGTTAAAAAATAACTCCTTTATCTCTATGGTAGTTCCTCTATTTCTCTGTACATCTTTTAGGCTTGTAACTTTTCCTCCTAAAACTGTAATTTGAGAACCTACCTCACTCTCCTCTACTCTTGAAGAGATACTCATTTTTGAAATAGCACTTATAGATGAAAGAGCCTCTCCTCTAAATCCATAAGTATACAGATTATATAAATCATCTTTTTTAGAAATTTTACTGGTAGCATGCCTTTCAATAGAGAGCAATAAATCATCTTGAGACATACCTACACCATCATCTATTATAGCTACATCTCTTCCACCATTTTTTACCTCTATTCTTATACTTTTACTTTCAGCATCTAAGGAATTCTCTAAAAGTTCTTTTATCATACTAGCTGGATTTTCTACTACTTCCCCTGCAGCAATTATATTTGACACAGATTCATCTAATATCTTAATTTTTCCCAAACTCTCACCTCCCATAAAAAAACTCTATTGTTCCCCTTCATTATCTAATAATTTACAAATAATTTCAAGATATTTTTTAGAAAATTCATTGCCATTTTCTTATTATTTTGAGATAATTATATATAGATACTATGATATGAGGTGCTAAAAAATGAAAAAAATACTTTCTATATTTTTATTTCTAATCTATTTTAATAATAGTTTTACATATACAAACAAAGATTATAATCTATTTTTAGATGGAAAAAAAGCTTATTACAATAGAAATTATTCATTGGCTAAATTAAATTTTGAAACACTCTTGAAGACCTTTCCATCTTCAACTATCATTTCCAATAATTATGCTTATTTCTTTATTGGAATGAACTATTACTATTTAGAAGCTTATGAAAGTGCTGCTTACTATCTTGAAAAGGCTGTATATGTTTCTAATAAATTTTTAAACGATAATGCTCAAACAGAAAAATTACATCTCTTTGCTGAAAGAGATTTTGCTCTTGGAGTTTCTCTACTAAAAATTGGACAAAAAGAAAAAGCTATTACCTATCTTAATAGAGTAGAGTCTAATACTTTTTATCCATTTGTAGCTTACTATGAAAAAAAAGCTCTAGAGATTTTAAAAGATTTTTCTCCACAATATGAGAAAAAATTACAGTTAAAATTTGAATATAATTTTGATGTAATTGATGATTTCTATACCTCTGATCTATTGGAGATTGGAAAATTTTATACATCTAAAAAAGATTTTCAACATGCTACTGAACTTTATACTCTTCTTTTAAAAAAGGATAATTTGTTTATAGAGGAAAAAGAAGACATATATAGAGATTACTTTGAAGCACTTTTAGCAAAAAAAGATTATAATAAAATTTTAGATTTAACTAAAAAAATTGATAAAGACCTCAATAATTTATTTAAATATTATAGAGGAATTGCTTTCTATAAGAAAAGAGATTTCTCAAGAGCTCTTTATCTTTTCAACTCCATTAAAGAGGGAGAGTTTTTCTCAAAAGCTAACTATTACTCAGCAGGTATCTATTTTACTCTTGGAGAGTATAGTAATGCAATAGAAAATCTAAAAAATGTTGAGGAAAAAAATATCATAACTGACTCTATGGCTGCTTTTTCATATCTTTATTTAAAAGATGAGGTAAACTCTTTAAAGGCTGTACAAAGTCTATCAGAAAAATATCCAAATACTTATGCTGGATTGTATTTTAAACAGCTTCTAAAGGATAAAAACCTTCCAGTTACTTTGATGGATTCTTTAGAGGATTTAATAGTTTTTTCTAATTTAATACTTAGTTCTCAAATCTCTCTTTCTCAAGATTTTATTCCAAAGGCTGATATTCTTGAGATAGATCAACTTTCGCAGATAGCTGAATTAGAAAATAGAGAGATTTTAAAAATAGCTTTCCAAAAGAGTAGTTTTAATAAGAAAAAAAGTGTAGAGGCTGTATTAGGAACTACTTTGATTCTAGAGAGTGGAAAGTTCTATGATTTAGCTTTTAAGAACTCTCTCCTTGCACTAAGAGATTTTGCTGACTATAAGGAGCTTTTTAAATATGAATTTCCTCTATATTATGGAGATATCATAAGTGAGTATTCTAAAAAATATGATGTACCTCAAGAGTTAATCTATACAATTATTCATACTATTACAGGATTCAATCCCTACTATATATCTGATGATTCAAAATTTGGTATTATGAATATTCCATATAAAGATGATAGCTCTCTTCGTTTCTTTGAGCTTTTTGATGTAAATACAAATATTGAAGAGGGAACTAAGATTTTAAAAACTCTTTTAGATAAATACAAAGGAAATAAGATAAAAACCCTTATAGCATATGTTTATGGAGAAGAGTACTTAGATTTAATATATTTTGGTCATACTAATGATATTAATTTTACTTCAATTACTATTCCTGAAGAGAGATTTTTCTTACAAAATATGTTTATGACATATATCTTTTATTCAAGACTTTATGATTTTTAAAAGGAGAAACAATGAGAAATACTAGATGGATATATAAAGAAAATAGTTTCTCTCAAAATACTAATCTCAACATTGATAGAGATATTTTAAATCTACTATACAATAGAGATATTAGAGATGAAGAGAAAATATATAAATTTATAAATACCTCTTTAGATAATATACACTCCCCACTTCTATTAAAAGATGTGGATAGAGCAGTAGAAAGGATATTACAAGCTAAAGAAAATAAAGAAGAGGTATGGATATATGGAGATTATGACGTAGATGGAATTACCTCTACCTCTTTGTGTTATCTTGCTCTATCAGAGATAGGAATTACCCCTAGATACTATATTCCTTTAAGAGATGAAGGGTATGGACTCAACAAAGAAGCTATGGACTATATAAAATCTCAAGGGGGAAAGGTAATTATCACTGTAGACTGTGGTATCTCTGCTCATCCCGAGATAGAGTATGCCAACTCTTTAGGATTGGAGATTATAGTTACTGACCATCACGAGATTAATAATGGTAATCCCCCAGCTTATGCTGTAATCAATCCCAAAAGAGAGGACAATCTATTTCCTTTTAAATATATGGCTGGAGTAGGAACAGCTTTTATGCTTATCTATGCTCTTTTTGATAGACTAGAAAAAAAAGAGGAGCTATATAAATATTTAGATATTGTTGCAATAGGTACAGTAGCTGATATAGTACCTCTTTTAGAAGAGAATAGAATATTTACAAAATTTGGAATGGAGCAACTTAATAAAAGTCATTGGCTTGGAATAAGTATGCTTATTAAAAAAATATTCGAAGATTATAAGACAAAAAAATTTAATACCTATGATATTGGGTTTATTATAGCTCCAATATTTAATGCTGCTGGAAGATTAGAAGATGCTAAAAGAGCTGTAGAACTATTTATAGAAAAAGACCATAGAGTATGTAGTGAGATAATCAATGAGCTTCTAAATAATAATACTGAAAGAAAAGAGATACAGGAAATGATTTTAGAAAGAGCTCTTTTTAAAATCGAAAATGAAAAACTTTTTGAAGATAGTGTTTTAGTAGTAGCAGAGGAAGGATTTCACCATGGAGTAATTGGAATAGTTGCCTCTAAAATTTTAGATAGATACTATAAGCCTACTATCATTATGGAAATAAAACCAGAGGAGGGAATAGCCACTGCCTCATGTAGAAGTATAGAGGGATTTAATATGATAGAAGCTCTCAATACTATGAAAGAACTTTTTGTGAAATATGGTGGACATGCTGGAGCAGCTGGATTTTCAATCAAAATAGAAAATATAGATGAATTTTCTAAGAGAATAAATGAATATGCTAAAGAAAATATTCCAGAGTCATCCTTAATAAAACCTGTAAAATTAGATATAACTATACCAGCCTATAAGATCTCCTATGACTTTATAGATAAAATTTCTCTTTTAGAACCTTTTGGATTTGGTAACCCCTCTCCACTTTTTGCTCTAAATAATTGTGAAATATCTGGAGTCCGTCCTATTGGTAAAGAGAAAAACCATACTATGTTTAATGTGAGAAAGGATAATCTTGAGATAAGAAATTGTGTTTGGTTTAGTAGTGATGATGTTTTTAATGAGATAGCTTCAATCTCCCATGCTGATATAGCTTTTAAATTAAAACTAGAAACCTTCAAAGATAAATATATGTATAAAATGTATGTGGAAGATATGCAACTTCCTAGAAAAGAGGAAAATATCTATGAAAGATATAACTCTCTATACAATACAGTTTTTCCTATTGAAACAGTAATATATACTAGAAAAAAATTAGAAAACTCTGATTTAAAATTAGTCTATCATGACTATGAAGTAGATGTTACTCTCAATAGAAACTATCTGACTACACTTGATAATCAAACTGCTTATCTTCTACTGGAGATGAGAAAAAACTATGGATATAATTTTAAAGTTAGTATTAAAGATATCATTCTTAAAGAGGAAAATTACAATGTACATCTTATAATAGATAGAGATTATGAATTTGTATCCTACTCTCTAAAACAGGGAGAACTCTTTAGAGATATAAAAAATTTCCTGCTTGGAGATTTTAACTATAACTCTATACAAAAAAATATTCTTGCCTCTGTATTCAAAGAGAAAAAAAATACTCTAGCTGTTGTAGAAAAAGGTAGAGGAGTCAATACAGTTATACAAACTATTGGTTTGTATTATAAGAGTTTAGGAGAAAAGATTCTCCTTATAACTGATGAAGTTCCTTATAAAAAAACTTTAAGCTGTGTGGATATAGCTGATGATTTTCAAGAGGGATACTCTTTCTATATAGTTGATAAAAAAATTGACTTTTCAATATTAAAAAATAAAAAATCTCTTATTTTCTCCTCTGAAAATATTGAACTAGAGGGATTTAACAAGGTAGTAGATAGTTATACTATTCCTGAGAATATTATTTTTATGGAAAAAGAGTTAATTTCTAAGAAAAATATTTTCTCTAATATACTTCCTATAACTACTAGAAAAAATATTCTCACTTCTTTGAATAAATACTCTGTACTTTATTGTAGTAGAGATATATTATTATATTTGTAAAATAAAAGAGTAGATAAGGTTATCCTCATCTACTCTTTCTTTATTTATCTCCTATTCAGCTATAGCTATTTTTTATCTTTTATTAATATATCAAACTATTAATTAAATAATTATCTCTTTATTTTTTAGATATTCTATCACATTTTTAACCTCTTTTCAAATTCTCACTTTCGAAATAATTTGTTATAAAACTGATATAAAAATTCTAAACTTACTATTTTGATAAAAAAAATACATTTTAAAAATTTATAAAAATTTTTTTTAAAAATCTATTGACATGTTAGTATAAAAGTGGTATTATTCAAACATCGAAAGAAGATATACAAAATATATTAAATTTAATGGAGTGATTTATTTTGTTAATAAAAAGAAAAAAACTTATTTTTATCTCTTTTTTCTTTCTAATTATCATACTATTTCTACTCTCTCATCTTAAAACTGCGTATCTCCTTGAAATAAATGATTTAACTAATAAAAAAGTATATACCTATAAGTTAGAAGACAACACTTTTTCCTTAGGTTATACTCATTCTGTAATGAAAACAGAGGCTGAAGAATTTTTTGTGGTAGATGATGATAAGATGAGATTAATAAAAACAGAGTACAGCTCTTATGGAGTTGGATTACCTTTTCTTCCTGAAGAGGGAAGCTTAGAGATAAAAGATGGAAAGATGATATTAAAAACAGATAGAAGTTTTAAAAATATCAATATGGTTATATCTCCTATTGCAAAACATTACTTAAGAGTAAATGGTAAAAAATATAGTTTATCTGATGATATACTTGGAAATAAACCTACAAAAATATCAATAACTATTAAATAAATATATAAAATTCAAAAGGGGGAGAGTTATGAACAAAACTGATACTACAAAGGACAACATCAACAATGTTGATGAATTACTAGCAAAATATGACAAAGGTTCTAGATTTAGAGTGCTGTCTGGATTTCAAGGAAAAGTAATCTGGATATTACTATTTTGCTTTACTGTATTCCAACTATATTACTCTATAAGAGGGGGGATTGATGCTCAAATTGCTCGTTCTATTCACTTAGCTTTTGGATTGACAGCAGTATTTTTTCTCTATCCTACTAGCTCAAAGATGGATAAATATAGTCTTCATCCATTAGATTGTATACTTGGATTACTAGCTGGAGCTTGTTGCTTATATGTGGTCATTTTCTTTAAAGATATTGTAATGAGACAAGGTCTTATAAATGGAGTTGATATGGTAGTCGGTGGAATTGCAATTCTTTTAGTTTTAGAAGCTGCTAGAAGAGTTATAGGTTTACCTATGGTTATTATATCTATTGCTTTCATCATATACGCTTTAGTTGGAAGAAGTATTCCTGGGGCTTTAGGACATAGAGGTGTAAATCTTTCTGGGCTAGTTCAACACCTTTTCTATACTACAGAGGGAATAATGGGATTACCTATTCAAGTTTCTTCTACATTTATATTTATGTTTTTACTGTTTGGAGCTTATCTTGAAAAAACTGGAATGGGAGAATTTTTTATAGATTTAGCTAACTCTATATCTGGAAGTTCTCCAGGTGGACCAGCTAAGGTAGCAGTTATCTCAAGTGCTTGTATGGGTACTCTTTCTGGAAGTTCTGTTGCCAATGTTGTTGGAACAGGAAGCTTTACAATTCCTATGATGAAAAGATTAGGTTATGAAGGAGAGTTTGCCGGAGCTGTTGAAGCTACTGCATCTACTGGTGGACAACTTATGCCACCTATAATGGGAGCCGCTGCTTTCCTACTTGCTGAAATTACAGGAACACCTTATTCTAAAGTTATATTAGCTGCTGCTATTCCAGCTGTTTTATACTATTTAGGAGTATTTATTGGAGTTCATTTTGAAGCTAAAAAATTAGGATTAAAAGGATTACCTAAAGAAGATATTCCAAAATTTTCTAAAGTTATGAAAGCCAGAGGTCAATTAATCATACCAATCTTTGCAGTAATCGGATTATTAAGTAGTGGTTGGTCTCCTATCTATGCTGCTCTTGGAGCTGTTGCTTCTACTATACTTTGTGCAGCTATTAAAAAAGAGACTAGATTATCATTTAGAGATATATTAGAGGGAATGGTACAAGGAGCTAAAAGTGCTCTAACTGTTATTGCTGCTTGTGCTTGTGCTGGAATTATTACAGGTGTTGTTACTAAAACAGGGTTAGGATTAAAAGTTGGTTCTATCTTAGTTGGAGTAGCTAATGGAAATTTGATGTTGACTCTATTATTTACTATGATTACTTCATTAATTTTAGGTATAGGAGTTCCTACTACAGCTAACTATGTCATAACTTCTACTATTGCTGCCCCAGCTATATTACTTATTCATGATGCTACTGGGATGCCAATAGTTCCAGTGTTAGCTGCTCATCTATTTGTTTTCTATTTTGGTATCATAGCTGATGTCACTCCACCTGTATGTCTTGCTGCTGTTGCTGCTGCTGGAGTTGCTAAGTCAGAACCTATGAAGACAGGATTACAAGCAACTAGATTAGCTATTGGAGCTTTCTTAATACCATATATGTTTGTTTTAAGTCCAGAGTTAATTATGATTAATCCAGGAATAACTGTTATTCCAAAAATTATTACAGCTATTATTGGTATAACTTGTGTATCTGTAGGATTGACAGGATATTTTAAAACTAATATGAATATGCTTGAAAGAATTTTCCTAATAATTGCTGGAGTTTTAACATTAGAGCCTGGTTTCTTAACTGACATCATAGGAATTGTAATTATTGTAGTAGTTTATATTTATCAAAGTAAAAAATCAAAATTAAATTAGGAGGGATTTGTTATGAAAAAAGTATTAGCTTTATTAGCAATGGTTGTAGGATTAGGAGCTTGTGGTGGAGAACAAACTACTTATATCAACATAGGTACTGGGGGAACAGCTGGAACTTATTATCCTTTAGGAGGAGCTTTTGCTGAAATTTGGAACTCTAATATAAAAGGAGTAAATGCTACTGCTGAATCTACTGGAGCTTCTGTTGCCAACGTAAATATGTTGGAAAAAGGAGATATAGATGTTGCTATTATTCAAAATGACGTTGCATCTTATGCTGAAAATGGAGTAGAATTATTTGAAAAGAAAATAGAAAATATAAGAGGAATGGCTACTTTATATAGTGAGCCTATCCAATGTATTACCACTGATGATAGTATCAATTCAATAGAAGATTTAAGAGGTAAAAAAGTTGCTATTGGAGCTATTGGAAGTGGAGTTTATTGTAATGCTGTACAAATATTAGTGGCAGCTGGAATAGAAGAGAAAGATTATAAACCTCAATACCTATCTTTTGCTGAAGCTGCTACTGGTTTAAGAGATAAGCAAATTGATGCTGCTTTCTTAGTTGCAGGAGTTCCTACATCAGCAATTGTTGACTTAGCTACTCAAAGAGATGTTAAAGTTGTTAATATAGATGAAGATTTAGCAAATAAATTAAAAGAAAAATACTCTTACTATACTGATTATAAAATCAAAGGTGGAACTTATAGTACTCAAAAAGAGGATGCACAAACACTAACAGTTCAATCTATGCTTGTAGTAAGCTCTAAATTATCTGAAGATACGGTTTATAATATGTTAAAATCTATGTATGCTAATAGTGATAGAATAAAAGCTGCTCATAAAGTAGGAGAATTTATAAAAGAGGATACAGGATTAGAAGGTATGAGTATTAAATTACACCCAGGTGCTGAAAAATATTTCTCAGAAAAAGGTATTAAATAATATATAAAAATCCAGAGAAAATACTAAAAAAATAAAAAGAGCAAGTTAGTGATTAAATTAAACTTGCTCTTTATTTTTTATTTATTATCAAGAAATTTATTAGTATTTATAAAAAATACTTCCACCTATAAACTCTTTCAAGATAGAGTCATCTGGAACTAAATCAGCTTTTATATCTACAAAACAATATAAAAATCTCATTATTCTCTTTGCTTCATCATAATATGGACTATTTGGACTTATTTTAATAAGCTCTCTCAAAGCATAACTTTTTAATATTCCCAATTCATATACAAGATTACTATTAAACAGTGCATCTGCTTCCTCTTGATAAGGGAAAATATGTTTTTCTTCTCCTCTTCTTACAGAAGCCCACATTGCTAGAGTTCCCTCTCCTTTCTCCTCTCTTGAAAGACTATCTCTAACTAATCTTCTTATCTCTCTCACATCACTTGTAGATATTCTATTATGCTTATCTATATTCAATTGAGTTAGACAACTAATGTATATTTTAAATTTGTTTTCTCTAGGAATTTCAGAAGTAAGTCTTTCATTTAACCCATGTATTCCCTCTATTATAATTATTCCATTTTTTTCTGGAACTTTCATCATATTTCCTACTTTTTCTCTTTCACCTGTAATAAAGTTATATTCAGGTATCTCTACCTCTTTTCCATCTATCAACTCTTTTAAATTTTGGTTTAAAAGTTTTAAATCAAGAGCTTCTATTGTTTCAAAATCCTTTTGTCCATTTTCATCTAAAGGAACGTTAGCTCTTCCTATATAATAGTTATCCAGTGATATTACTATTGGATTTATCCCATTAGCCCTTAAATGAATATATAGCCTTTTACTGAATGTTGTTTTACCAGATGACGATGGTCCTGCTATCGTAACCAATTTTATCTTATCATTTTTAGATATTTGCTCTGCTATTTTAGCTATTTCTTTATGATGTAGAGCTTCGTTTACTCTTATTAATTCCCCTATCTCCTTATGTAAAACTTTTTCATTTAGACTTCCTAAAGTATCTACTCCCAGTATTTGATTCCATCTTCCTGCCTCATCAAATACTTTTGCTAACTTAGGAGTATCTATTTTAGGTGGTAATACTTTTTCCTCTGTAAGTGGATATTTTAAAATAAATCCATTATTATATTTTGTTAGTTCAAATAAATCTACATCTCCAGTAAATTTATATGGTCTTTCATAAACATAGTCATGGTATCCATCTATTGCATATTCCATTATACTTGTCCAACCACTATTATCCAAAAGCTTTCTTACATCTTCTCTTTCTATCTCGCTGCTTCTAGCTTTTAATTCTTCATTATTATTACTAATTAATTCTATTGGATAATTTTTTTCTATTATCTCTTTCATCTTATTAGAAATTTTTTCTACATCTTCTTCAGTTAGAGAAAACTTTTCTATATAACCATATACACCATTATTTAAGGAGTTATCTATGATTACCTCTCTATTTGGAAATAGATCACTTACTGCTTTTAAAAGTATTAATTTTAATGTTGTTGAATATTTTTTTGTTTTAATCTTTACCATCTTTTCCACCTCAATCTACTTTTAGTCTAATTTTTATTTTTAATCCTAATTATTCTATCAATATTATACTACATTTCAAAAAAAATTAATAGACACCACTAGTCTTATTTTAGATTTTATGCTATACTATCTATCGTAATGTCTTTTTGAAGACTATATGAAATATAGGAGGGTATTATGAAAATCATTATTATTGGTGGTGTTGCTGCTGGAATGTCAGCTGCAGCTAAAGCTAGTAGAATAGATAAGAATGCTGAAATTGTTATCTATGAAAAAACTGAAATCGTTTCATGGGGAGCTTGTGGACTTCCTTATTATGTTGGAAACTTCTATGAAGATCCAAACAACATGATTGCTAGACCTGTTGAAAAATTTATTGAAGCAGGAATGAATATCAAAATCAAGCATGAAGTTATTGGTATTGATATTGAGAAAAAAGAGATTACTATTAAAAACTTAGTAACTGGGGAAATTTTTAAAGATAACTATGACAAACTTATGGTGGCAACAGGAGCTCATGCTATTATGCCTCCAATAAAAAATCTTTCTGCAAAGGGAGTTTATACTCTAAAGGATTATACTGATGGTATAATTTTAAAAGAAGAGATGATGAAAGAGGAAATCCAAGATATTATAGTTGTTGGAGCTGGGTATATTGGTATTGAAGTTGTAGAAGCAGCTAAACACTTAGGAAAAAGAAGCGTTAGACTTATACAATTAGGAGAAAGAGTTCTTCTTGAAAGTTTTGATAAAGAGATTACTGATGTTATGGAAGAAGAAATCAGAGCTCATGAAGGTGTAGAGTTACATCTTGAAGAAGCAGTTCAAGAGATAATAGAAAAAGATGGAAAAGTTGTTGGTATCAAAACTAACAAAGGAGAATACAAAGCTGATTTAGTTGTTATCTCTACTGGAGTTAGACCTAATACAGCTTTCTTAAAAGAAACTGGCATTGAGATGTTACCAAATGGTGCTCTTGTTATAGATGAATTTGGAAAAACAAGTATAGACTCTATCTATTCAGCTGGAGATTGTGCAACTGTTTACCATAGAGTAAGAAAGGAAAATGTATATATTCCTCTTGCCACTACTGCTAATAAAATCGGTAGAATTGTAGGAGAAAACCTTGCTGGTAAAAATACTCCATTTGCTGGAACTCTTGGTTCTGCTGCTATAAAAGTTTTAGATGTAGAAGCTGGTAGAACAGGAATTACTGAAAATGAAGCTATCAAAATGGGAATCAATTATAAAACTGTATTTGTAAAAGATAAAAACCAAACAAATTACTATCCAGGAAGAGAGGATATTTTCGTTAAATTAATATATAATGCTGATACAAGAGTTTTATTAGGAGCGCAAATAGCTGGTAAAAAAGGAGCAGTTTTAAGAGTTGACTCTTTAGCTACTGCTATCTATTCAGAGCTTACCGTTGATGAAATTGGAATGATGGATTTCTGTTATGCTCCACCATTTGCTAGAACTTGGGACGTTATGAACGTTGCTGGAAATGTTGCTAAATAAATTTAATATATAAAATAAAGGAGAGATATCTTTAACATGAACAATGTATTTTTTCAACAATTTTTAATGATTAGTGATGTAAAAACTATTATTTTCTTAATAGCTTTAATTGCTATTATTATGGTTATCAATAGATTACCTAAACAAAAATTTAACTTTTCTGCTAAAGTAATGACTGCTACTGTTATAGGTTTAATTTTAGGACTAGTTATACAATTTGTTGCTGGATTCCCTAATGATCCTATGGAACTTACATTTGTAAGAGAAACAACTCTTTGGTACAGTTTATTAGGTAGTGGATTTATATCTTTAGTTAGAATGCTTGTTATTCCATTAGTTATGGTATCTATTATCCACGTTATCATCAATATGAAAGAAGATGCAAATCTTGGTTCTTTAGTTAAGAGAACTCTTGTTGTCTCTTTAGTTATGGTTGCTGTTGCTGTTGCTGTTGGACTAACTCTTGGAATTATCTTCAAAGTTGGAAAAGTTGATACTGTAAATACTGTAGTAGCTCAAGGTGGAAAACAAATTAGAGAGGTAAAAAATATCGTAGATACATTAAAGGCTCTAATTCCTTCTAACCCAGTAGAAGCAATGGTTAACTTAAATATCGTTGGATTAGTAATTTTCTCTTCAATAGTTGGAGTAGCTGCTAAGAGAATGTCTAAAAAATATATGGATATAGTAAAGCCTTTCTTCGATTTAATAAATGCTTTACAAAAAATCATCGTATCTATGGCTATGAGTATCATCAAATGGATGCCAGCTGCAGTTGTTCCTCTACTTGCTAATACAATAGCTCAAAAAGGAGTTCATGCAATAGCTGAAGTTGGAAAATTCATAGTTGTATTATACTTAGCTGTAGCTATTATGTTTATTATCCAAATGATAGCTGTTTCTCTATTTGGATTAAATCCATTTACTTATGTAAAAAAATCAACTTCATTATTAATTCTTGCTTTTACATCAAGATCAAGTGTTGGTTGTCTACCTGTTACTATATCTACATTAACTAATAAACTTGGAGTTACTGAATCAACTGCAAGTTTTGTAGGAAGTTTTGGTACAACTGCTGGAATGCAAGGTTGTGCTGGTGTTTTCCCAGCTTTAACTATAGTTTTCGTTACTCATATGAGTGGAAACAGTGTTGATATGACTCTATTTGCAATGGCTGTAATTGTTGTAGCTATTAGTTCTCTAGGTATTGCAGGAATTCCTGGTACTGCTACAATGGCTGCTTCAGTTGGATTATCTGGAACAGGACTTGCTGCTCTATTCCCTATGATTAATCCTATACTAGCTATCGACCCTATTATAGATATGCCTAGAACTATGTTAAATGTTATCGGTTCTGTTACTAATGCTTTAATAGTTGATAAGAGCTTAGGACAAATAGATTTAAATACTTATTCAAATCCTTTAGCAGGAAATGAATCTACATCTTCTGAGATGGAATAATAATTTTATTATAATATAAAAAACCTCAAGAATAACTTATTAATCTCTGTTATTCTTGAGGTTTTTTAATTACACTATTTTATATCTTAAATTTAAACCCCTTATAAGATTTTATTTCTCTACAAATCCTAACTCTTCAGCTAGATGGCAAGCATAGAAGTGTCCTTCTCCTACCTCTCTTAAAGCAGGCTCTTGCTGTCTACAAATATCTTTTGCATAAACACATCTTTTTGCAAATCTACATCCTTTATCTGGATTAATTGGAGAAGTAATCTCCCCTTGAAGTTTTATTCTCTCCATTTTTTTCTTTACACTTGGTACTGGTATAGCCGATAAAAGTGCTTTTGTATATGGGTGAATTGGGTTTTTGAAAAGCATTTTAGATGGTGCTTTTTCAACTAATTGTCCAAGATACATTACAGCTATATCATCAGAGAAGTGTTTTACAACTGATAAGTCATGTGTTATGAACATATATGTAAGTCCAAACTCTTCTTGTAGATCTTTCATTAGGTTTAGAACTTGAGCTTGAATTGATACGTCAAGAGCTGATACTGGCTCATCACAAACTATAAATTTAGGTTTTAATGCTAATGCTCTAGCTATACCTATTCTTTGTCTTCTTCCTCCATCTAGCTCATGCGGATAAGTATTCATAAGTCTTTCACTAAGCCCAACTGTATCCATAAGCTCTTTTACTCTAGCTTCTAATTCTTCTTTTGATTTACACATTTTATGTATAATTAATGGCTCAGCAATTATCTCACTTACTGTCATTCTTGGGTTAAGAGAAGCAAATGGGTCTTGGAAAATAATTTGCATCTTTTTTCTCATCTCTCTCATTTGCTCTTTTGAGTAGTTTCTGATGTTTTCTCCTTCAAATAGTATCTCTCCATCTGTTGCCTCAAGAAGTCTTAAGATAACTCTTCCTGTTGTAGATTTTCCACAACCAGACTCTCCAACTACTCCTAGAGTTTTTCCTTCACAAATAGTAAAGTTGATATCATCTACTGCATGTAAAAGTCCTTTAGGAGTATTAAAATATTTCTTTAGATTTTTTACTTCTAATAATACTTTGTTTTCCATTATTATTTTTCCTCCCCTATCTCTTTTACTTTTCCTTCACAAATAAGGCATCTTACTTTATGTCCTTTCTCTATTTCAATAACTTTTGGTTGCTCTTTTGAGCAAAGTTCTGTAGCATGTGGACATCTAGGGTGGAATTTACATCCTAATGGTAAGTTAGTAGGGTCTGGCATAAGTCCTTGTATTGGTTTTAATCTATCGCACTCTTCATCAAGGCTAGGAATAGAACCAAATAATCCATGAGTATATGGGTGTTTAGGATTTTCAAATACATCTACTAAGCTACCTGCTTCTACAATCTCTCCAGCATACATAATAGCTACCTTATCACATACTTGAGCAACTACTCCAAGGTCATGTGTTATAAGTATCATAGCAGTTTTAAATTTCTCTTTTAAATCATTCATAAGATCTAGTACTTGAGCTTGAATAGTAACATCTAGAGCAGTTGTCGGCTCGTCAGCTATTAAAAGTTTTGGGTTACAAGCCAAGGCAATAGCTATAACAACCCTTTGTTTCATTCCTCCAGAGAATTGATGTGGAAAGTCATTAGCTCTTGCACCAGGTATTCCAACTAACTCTAACATCTCTTTTGCTTTTTCAAAAGATTTTTCTTTTCCTAATTGCTCATGTATCTCTATAACCTCAGCAATTTGCTCTCCTACTGTCATAACTGGGTTTAACGATGTCATAGGGTCTTGGAAAATCATAGAGATTTTATTTCCTCTGATTTTTCTCATCTCTTCTTCATGTAATGAAAGTAAATCTTTACCTTCAAAAGTTATTTTCCCACTTAATATTTTTCCAGGTGGGTTAGGAACTAACCCCATTATCCCTAGAGCAGTTGTAGTTTTTCCTGCTCCAGTCTCTCCAACTAGTCCTATTGTTTCTCCTTCTGCTAACTCTATTTCTAATCCATTTACAGCAGATACTACTTCATCTTCAGTAACATACTGTATAGTTAAATCTTTTATCTCTAATAAATTACTCATTGACACTTCCTCCTAAATTAACTACTGTTTCAATCTTGGGTCTAAGGCATCTCTCAATCCATCTCCTAATAGGTTAAGAGAAAGAATTGTTATCATTATAGCTACCCCTGGGAATGTTGTTACCCACCAAGCATATCTTAGGTATTGTCTACCTCCAGATAGCATAGAACCCCACTCAGGTGCTGGTGGTTGAATTCCTAGTCCGATAAAGCTTAGTCCCGCTGTTGATAAGATTGCACTTGCTACTCCTAATGTAGCTTGTACAATAACAGGAGCTAAAGAGTTAGGAATTATATGTCTAAAAATTATTCTTGTATTACTTGCTCCAATAGCTTTAGCTGCTTCTATAAACTCTTGGTCTCTAATAGAAAGTACTGAAGCTCTAACTATTCTAGCATAACTAGGTACACTTGAAATACTAATAGCTAACATAAGGTTGATAATACTTGGTCCTAAAGCTGAAACTATTGCTATTGCAAGTAAGATACTTGGTACTGCTAGGAAAATATCCATAATTCTCATTATAGTATTATCTAATTTTCCACCATAATATCCAGCTACTGCTCCTAAAATTCCTCCAATAACTATTGATATTCCAACAGCCACAATACCTACTTGTAATGATACTCTTGTTCCATGTACAAGTCTTGCAAATATATCTCTACCAAACTCATCTGTTCCAAGCCAGTGTGCTGCACTTGGTCCTTGTAATCTATGAGCTAGATTTTGTTTTATAACTACATTATCATAATTGGCTATAACATCAGCAAATACAGCAAGTAAGACAAGAATAATTAAAATAATTAGTCCTAAAACAGCCATCTTATTTCTTTTTAGTCTTCTCCATACCTCTACCCACTGACTTCTCTTTTTATTTGAAGTATTTGTATTCGACATTATTTTTCCCCCTTATTACTTATATTGAGATTTAATTCTAGGGTCAACATAAGCATATAATATATCTACCAATAAGTTTACAACACTGAATGCTGCAGCTAAGAAAACAACAGCTGCTAATACAGTAGGTGTATCTTTTTGTCTAATTGCATCTACCATCAATCTTCCTACACCTGGCCAAGAGTATACTGACTCAGTAAGTACAGCTCCTCCTAATAGATGTCCAAATTGTAATCCTACAACTGTAATGATAGGAATAAGAGCATTTTTAAGAGCATGTTTATTGATAACAACTTTTTCTGCTACCCCTTTAGCTCTAGCTGTTCTGATATAGTCTTGTCTTATTACCTCTAGCATAGATGAACGAGTCATTCTTGTAATAATAGCTGCTGAACCAACTCCTAAGGTTACTGCTGGTAGAATAATACTCTTCAAGCCATCAAATCCTCCAGATGGTAGCCATCCTAATTTTACAGAGAAAGTTAAGATTAACATAAGTCCTAACCAGAATACTGGCATAGAAACTCCTAAAAGAGCTATTACCATACTAAAACTATCTAAGAAAGAGTATTGTCTAGTAGCTGAAATTATACCTATTGGTATACCAATACATACAGATATTATGATACCAATTACTGCTAATATAAGAGTATTTGGGAATCTAGCAAATATCTCTCCAAATACTTCTCTTCCAGTAGTATATGATCTTCCAAAATCTCCCATAATTGCATTTTTAACAAATCTAAAATACTGCATAAAGAATGGATCATTTAATCCCATCTCTTCTCTTAATTTTAATACAGCTTCTTTTGGTGCATTTTCCCCTAATATTAACTGTGCTGGATCTCCAGGTGTTAACGACATTATAGCGAAAACTAATAATGATACTCCTAATAATACAGGAATAAGTAGTAAAATTCTTTTTAATACATACTTGTGCATATTCATTTTGACACTCTACATTTTAGGTGTCCTCTCCTTTCCTTTTAAATTTTAATTTACATAAAAAGGCTGTATCAATTAAGACACAGCCTATTAATAACTTTTTAGATTAATTTGTTTTAAATTTTACTCCATAAAGTCTGTGATGTCCCGCTGGTTTAAGTTTAAAGTTTTCTATATTTTTTTGTAATGCTACGTTTTGAGCTTTATATGCAGTTACATACACTGGTACTTCTTCTTGAACAATTAGTTGAACTTGTTTGTAAAGTTCTTTTCTCTCCTCTTGATCTACAGAGTTTCTAGCTTGTGTTAATAACTCATCAACTTTAGGATTACTATAGAATGATCTGTTTCCAGCTCCTCCAAATGTTGAAGAATGTAGTAATGCATATAATCCATAGTCAGCATCTCCAGTTACACTTACCCAACCTAAGATAAACATATCGTGGTCTCCTCTTGCTGTTCCATCTAAGAATGCTCCCCACTCAAGAGTTTCCACTGTCATATCAATTCCAATCTCTTTTAATTGTGCTTGTAATATTACAGCTATATCTCTTCTATCTGGATTTTCATTTATCCAAATCTTAGTTTTAAATCCATTTGGATATCCAGCTTCTGCTAAAAGTTGTTTTGCTTTTTCTACATTGTATTCCCAAGCTTTTGGCTCAGAAGAGTAACCAAATACTTTTGGTCCTATTAAAGAGTTAGCTTTTGTTCCAGATCCTTTATATACAGCAGTTATTATATCATCTGCATTTATTGCAGTAGCTATTGCTTGTCTTACTTTTACATTATTAAATGGTTCTTTTCTTGTGTTAAATCCTATATAGTCAATTGATAAAGATGGCTCTTCAATAAATACTACTGAATCATCATTTCTTAATCTATCTTTATCTAATCCTTCTATATCATAAGCTATATCTACTTCTCCTGTTTCTATAGCTATTGTTCTATTTGAACCTTCTGTTATAGGTCTAAAAATAACATTTTTTATAGGAGCCTCCCCTAAGAAATATTCTGGATTAGCTTCTAATACTATTCTATCTCCTGATTGCCAAGATATAAATTTATATGGTCCTGTTCCTACTGGATGTTGTCCATAAGAATCTCCATACTCTTTTACAGCTTTTTCATTTAAGATTGCTGCTGTAGGATGAGATAAATGACTTAATATAGCTCCAAATGGTTGAGCTGTTATTACTTTGACTGTATAATCATCTACTACTTCTACTTTATCCACAGTTCCTATTATGTGTGAAACTTGAGGAGATGCTTTCATTCTATCTAAAGAGAACTTAACATCTGAAGCTTTTAACTCTTCACCATTGTGAAACTTAACTCCTTTTCTAAGATGGAATATAGTAGTAACTCCATCTGGTTGCTCCCAAGACTCTGCTAATCCTGGAACAATCTCCATATTATCTCCTTGCTCTACTAATCTATCATAAATTTGAACTGTAACTCTTGATGATTGAGCATCGTTAGAAGCATGTGGGTCTAATGATTTTGCTTCTGCTCCATCAGATACTACTATTGTATCCTTTACCTCTGTCTTTCCATTTCCTGAGTCTTTACTTCCACCACAAGAAACAAATAAGAAAATTGACAGCAGTGCTGCTACAAGTAAATAAAATTTCCTTCTCATACTAAACTTCCTCCTACTTTCTACTTTCTCTACCTTTTTAAATTCCATTTTTTTGAAAAAAATTTTTCAATACACGTATTTTTTTAGAGTATTAACAAAGATTTGTACTTTTATAATACTCTTTTAATTATTATGTACTATTTCTTTCAAAATATGAAATATTCCTCTCTCATACATAAAAATTTACTACAATATCCACAATTTGTCAAATTAATGATATTTATTATTTACATAAAAAAAATTAATGCAATTAATAAATACTTATTTTAGTTGATATTTATGTAGATTTATACTATTTTTTTAAGATTATTTTTTTATAAAAAAATTGAGTTCAAAAAGTTTTTGAACTCAATTATCATAATTATATTATACTAAAAGATTTACTAAACAAAGTGCTCCTATAAAAATTAAAGTAATATTTAATTTTTTAAAATCTCCTGTAATTAAGTGTATTAGAATATAACTTAAAAATCCTAAGCTTAATCCTGTACTAATACTGTAAGTAAGTGGCATCATTACAATTATTATAAAACAAGGGAATAGAGTTTTTAAATCTCCAAAATCTAAGTCTTTTACTTGCTTAAACATATACACTCCTACTATTACAAGAGCAGATGCAGTAGCATATCCTGGTACTACAGCTACTAATGGAGAGAATAATAGTGCAAATAAAAATAGTAACCCTGTTACAACTGAAGCTAATCCTGTCTTAGCCCCTACTGCTACTCCTGCCGCAGATTCAACATAAGTTGTTACTGTACTTGTACCTAAAACTGAACCAATAATTGTAGAGAAAACATCTGTGTAAAGCATTCTACCAAATCCCTCTATTTTTCCATCTTTATCAATAATTCCTGCCTGTCTTGAGCAAGAGATTAATGTTCCTAATGTATCAAATAGATCAACAAACATGAACGAAAATATAGGTCCTATTAGTGATAGTTTAAAAGCACCAACTATATCTAATTTCCCTGCTATTGGAGCTATACTTGGTGGAAGTGATACCACTTTTTCTGGAAGTGCTATATTTCCTGTTACAAATCCTAAAATTGTAGTGATAACTATTCCTATTAACATACCACCTTTAACTTGCTTTATCTCTAAAACAATTGCTACAACAAGACCTATTATTCCTAAAATTGTAGTAATTTTCATCTCTCCAAGTCCTACTATTGTAGCTGGATTAGCCACAACTAATCCCATATTAATTAATCCTATAAATGTAATAAACAGTCCTATTCCTCCACCTACTGCTATCTTCAGTGGCATAGGAATAGCATAAGCTATCTTCTCTCTAATTCCACCTAAAGATAGTATAAAGAAAAATACTCCTGACATAAATACAATACCTAATGAAGTTTCCCAAGATAGACCTCTTCCTAATACAAGTGTAAATGTAAAGAAAGCATTTAGCCCCATACCTGGTGCTAAAGCAAATGGTGCATTTGCCCAAACTCCAGAAATAATAGTTGCTAGTGCTGATGTTAAACAAGTAACTGTAATTAAAGCTCCCTTGTCCATTCCTGTCATTCCTAAAATTGAAGGGTTAACAAAGATGATGTAAGACATAGCTAAAAACGTAGTAAGTCCTCCTATTACCTCTTGTTTTACTGTACTTCCTCTTTCAGAAATCTTATACAGCCTTTCTAACATTCCTCTGTTTTCCATTTTTTCCTCCTATATAAATTTTATTTAGATAACCTTTGAATATACTCTTTAGGAATAGGTAAATCTATCTCTATACCATATTTCTCTATTTTTAAATAATGAGAGAATAGATACATCATCTTTTCTTTACCTTTTCCATATTTACTATCCCCTATTATAGGATTTCCCATAGAAGCTAATTGAACTCTTAGCTGATGAGTTCTTCCACTTCCTAATGTCCCTTCTAGTAATGTACAATTTTTTCCATACTCTACAACTTTAAAAAAGCTTAAACTCTCTTTAGCTCCCTCTTCGTATTGTTCTAACTCTACAACTTTATCTTCTAGTTTTTTCAAATAACTCTTTATTTGAAACTCTCTTCTCTTAACTTTTCCTTCAACTAAGATATAGTATTTTTTATCTACTTTTCTCTCTCTAATCTCCTCTGATAATTCTCTTGTTACAACTAAACTTTTAGCTCCTACAACAAGACCTGAAGTAGCTTTATCAATTCTATTTACAAAGTTAAAGTTAGGATTATTTAGATACTCTTTTAATATTTCAGAAACTCCATATTCATGTCCGCTCCCTTTATGCATAACCATATTAGCTTTTTTATTTAGTATCAAAACTCTATCATCTTCATAAACAATATATTTTTTTATTTTTTCAAACTCTTCACTATTTATTTTATTTATATTGTTATTTTTGTCACATTCCTTACTTTCTACCACAAAGAATAATTTTACCACATCATTTAACTGAAGTCTATAGTTTTCTTTAGATTTTTTTCCATTAACTTTTATTTTTCCTACTCTAATACATTTAAAAATCTCAGTTAATGCCATATCTGGTAACTTTTTTCTTAAAAATTTGTCTAACCTTACATCTTCATACTCTTTATCTATTAGATATTCCATATCTCTCCTATTTAATCTCTATATATCCTCACACTCTGAACTATTCCAAGCATTATGAAACTAATAAGTAATGAAGTCCCCCCATAACTCATAAGCAATAACGGTTTTCCTGTTACTGGCATTATTCCCATCGTCATTCCCACATTGATTACAAAGTGAAAAAAGAAAATCCCTGCTATTCCATAACAAACAAGTCTTCCAAATCTATCACTAGTAGTTTCTGCTATATACACTATCTGCATAATTAGAAGAAAATAAAGTCCAAAAAGCAAAACTCCTCCTAAAAAACCTCTCTCTTCTAAGAATACTGAAACTATAAAGTCAGTATGCGCTTCTGGAAGAAATCTTAACTTACTCTGACTACTATTCAAAAATCCTTTTCCATAAAGCTCTCCAGAACCAATAGCTATCATAGATTGAGTTACATTCCAACCACTTCCTAGCAAATCTGCCTCTGGATTTAAAAAGGTAAGTACTCTCTGTCTCTGATAATCTTTTAAAAGAAAAAAATAAGCAAAAGGAACAAAAGCCACTCCACTAAGCCCTAATATTATAATAGTTTTCCAATCCAATTCACACATAAAAATTATAACACTAAAAGTCATAAGTATTATAAGGGTTGTTCCTAAATCTGGCTGTTTTAAAATAAGTAATAAAACTGGTGCTATATGTGCTACTGCTATTATTACACTTTTTATTCCTACTAATCTGTCTTTAAAATGTGTAGATAGGAAAGCAGATAAAGTTATAACTACTAAAACTTTTCCGACCTCTGAGGGCTGTATACTCACTGGTCCTAAATCTATCCATCTTTGAGCTCCTAGCCTACTTACCCCCAGAGCAAAAACTGAAAGTAACATTAAAATATTTAATAAATATAACACTTTATAGTATTTTAAATATTTTTTATAATCTATCATTGTTACTACTAAATATGCTATTAGACCTATTACTGTCCAAATGCTCTCTTTTATATAAAATGATGATGTTCTTGAAATAGTTGCACTATATATTGTAGAGATACTTATACAAACTATCAAAAGTGCATTTAAAACAAGAAAGTTATTCATCTTTTTCAATCTTTTAAAAAGAAGTTTTATATCTCTACTATTTTTCATCTGCTACCTCTTATTTTCCAGTGTGCCCAAATCCTCCAGCACCTCTTTCAGTTTCATCTAAGCTTTCTACAACTTCAAAATCCATCTGTGCCACTTTATTTAATACAAGCTGTCCTATTCTCTCTTGAGGTTGAATTATATATTCCTCTTTACTAAGATTAATAAGAATAACTCCAATCTCTCCTCTATAATCACTATCTATTGTTCCAGGTGTATTAGCCATACTGATACCGTGCTTTAATGCAAGTCCACTTCTTGGTCTTACTTGTACTTCATATCCCTCTGGTATTGCCATTTTTATCCCTGTTGGAACTAATACCCTCTCTAATGATCCTAAAACTATTGGCTCAGAAATATTTGCTCTAACATCCATTCCAGCTGAACCAGATGTTTCGTATTTTGGAAGAGTAACTCCCTCAGATATTAAAACTTGTACTTTAACTTTTTCCATCTCTATTTCTCCTTATACATTCCCTAAAATTGTCCATGAATAATATTTTTCATCAAAAATAACCTTAGCTGTTTCTTTAATATCATCTAAAGTTATTTTCTCTATGGAATTGATTATCTTATCTATATCTATTACCTCTCCATATAATAGATAAGAGTTTGCCATTCTATTCATTCTTCCTTTGCTTCCCTCTAAGCTAAATGTAAGCATACTTAAGAATTGATTTTTAGATTTTTGAAGCTCGTAAGCTGTTATTCCATTCTCTCTTATATCTTCAAACTCATCTCTTATTATATCTATTACATCACGATAACTTTCATGAGTAGTTCCTGCATACACAGTAAAAACTCCACCCTCTAAGAAAGCACTTGAATATGTATAAACAGAGTAAGCTAGCCCTCTCTCCTCTCTAATCTTTTGGAAAAGTCTTGAACTCATATTTCCACCTAATACACTAGAGATAATAGCTGCTGGATATTTCATCTCATCTACAAGGCTTACACCTTTAGTATTAAAACATAGATGAACTTGGTTAGTATCTCTAACTATTTTATTTTCTCCACTGTTAATAGTGTAATTATTATCTATATTTCTCTCTACAGGATAATCTTCTAACTTTCCAAATCCTTTTTCTAGCATCTCAAATAACTTATCACAATCCATCTTCCCAGCTACTGAGATAACTAAATTAGAAACTCTATATTGATCTTTAAAATATTTTACAAATCTATCTCTATCTATTCCATTTAAACTCTCTATTGTTCCTAATACACTATTTGACTGAGTTCCTGTTACAGCAAATTTTATATTCTCATCGTGGATAGTTTCCTCTGGAATATCCTCATACATTCTTATCTCTTCTATTATTACATTTCTCTCTTTTTCAAGATTTTCCTCTGTAAAAGTAGAGTTGGCAAACATATCTGAAAGTATCTCTACTCCCTTTTCTACCTTGTTAGATAACATTTGAATATAATAACAAGTTGTATCTCTACTTGTGTAGGCATTTATCATTCCACCCTCATTATCTACCTCTTCAGAAATATCTTTAGCAGTTCTGTTAGTTGTTCCTTTAAACATCATATGCTCTATATAGTGAGATACTCCACTCTCCTCTGGATATTCATCTCTTGAACCTGTCTTTACAAATATTCCTAGACTTATAGTATTTATACTATCTATATTATCCATAAGTACAGGTATTCCATTACTAAGTTTTCTTACCTCTATACTCATCAATTCACTCCATTCTATATTATTTAATACTCTGCTTTATTTAACAGATATATTCCTACTACCAAAAACATTATATTAGGAATCCATCCTCCTACAAATGGATTTAAAAATCCATTGGCACTAAGAGCTTCAAAAGAAGCTTGTACTACATAATACCCATATCCTAGTAGTACACATATTCCTAAGCTCACTGCTGAAGTTCCTCTTACATATCTTCCTCCTAGTGCAAGCCCTAAAAATGATATTACAAAACTTGCAAATGGGAAGGAGTATCTATTTCCTAACTCCACTAAAAGCTCTCTAGTATCTCCACCAATACTCTTCATCTCTCTAATAGTCTTTTTTAAATCTTTTATAGTAAGAGTTCTTGGCTCAACAGTAAGAGTTATAAAATGCTCTGGATTATCTCCATATTTATTATCTGAGAAAAACTCCTTTGTTTCTGGCTTTTTATTATCATCTCCATAGTAGATATTTACATCTTTTAACATCCATACTTTTTTGCTAAAATTATATCTTCCCTCTGGAGCTGTTATTATTCTCTCTATTTTATCAAAACTTTTATTTAAATCTACTATCTCTATATTTTTACCAAATCCTGTCTCTCTATTTACCTTTTGCATAAGATATATATAGTTAGAATCCTCTCCTCTTAAAAAGGCATTTCTTTTTTCTAATGGAGCTACTCTTTTTTGTACCTCACCACTTCTCAAATCTCTATTTATTTTCAAAGAGATTGGGTAGAGAGTATCATTTACAAAAAACACTACTCCAGATATTATAGCTGATATTATAATAGGGAATAATACTATCCTTCTAAATTTTATTCCAGAAGTTTTTAGAGAGATAATCTCTAAATTTGAAGCCATACTACTTATAGTCATCATACTTCCTAATAGTACTGCTAATGGTGCTACATCTATAAAAGTTCTAGGAAGAAGTGTAACTATGTAGTAAACAGCATCTCCTAGAGTAAATCTACCATCACTTAGATATTTTACCACTCTAAATAACTGACTTACTATAAATATTCCCATAAAAGCCATCAAACTCAACATAAAGGATTTTATAAAATTTTTACTAATATATCTATCAATAATCTTCACTATATCACCTCTGCCTTTTTCTTATACATAAACAGTGTCAATAAGAAAAGTATCACATTTGGTATCCATACTCCTACAAAAGCAGAAATAATACCTTTTGTTGCCATTACCATTCCAACATTTAAACAAGTGATATAAGAAAATATTACTATTAAACTCAAAGCAAAATTAGCTCCCTTTCCACTTCTGTGATGCCCTATTGATAAGAATACTCCTAGCAATGATAACATCATAGTAGAAAATGGAACTGCTAATTTTTTATTTATCTCTACCTTATAAGGAATCTTCTCAGCAGGGGTTTTATCTTTCATCTCCTTTAAAAGAGTTCCTATTCCCATAGCCTCTATATCTTTTACTTTTACCTCTATCTCACTAAAATATGCAGCTAGCGGTATTCTTTTTTCATCAAATTCCCCTCTTAAAACCTCTTTTCCCTTATCATTGAAGTTATAAAACTTTGAATTTATAAGTACCATAGCTGAGTCTTTCCAATATGCTTCCTCTCCAACTATCACAGTAGGAAATGGTTTATCTTCAGCTTTTTGGAATATTAAAATTCCTTTTGCCTTTTTCTCCTTTCCTTCCATTCTATCTATATATAGATTGTACTCATCAACCTCATCTATAAACGTTTTCTCTTTAAGTTGGAATACAGGATTTTCATAGGCTATCTTAGCTGTTAAGAATTGTAATTTTGCTACAGATCTTGGAATAATACTCTCTTGTAAGAAAAATATAAAAAGAGTAACACAGCAAGCTGCTACAAATATAGGTTTCACAATATCCCTTAATGACATACCAACAGCACTCATAGCAGTAGCCTCACTTGTTCTAGTAAATTTTGAAAAAGTTAACATTATCCCTAGAAACATTCCCATTGGTATAGTTTGTGAAAGTATAGGAGGTAGATAGAAAGATAAAATTCTCATTACATCTATGATAGATATTCCCTTTACTATTATATTTTCCATCATAGCTACTATGATATCTATTAAAAATATAAAAGTAAATAGAGAAACTCCAAAGATAACAGGTATTTTTATCTCATTTAAAATATATTTATCTATAAGTTTCATATATCTCTCCTAAAAAATCTTATTCGTATACTTATCTATTAATTTTTCATTTTTTACAGCATCTAATTTCTCTTTAAATACCTTTGGAATATACTCCTCTATAAGTGGTGCCACTTTTAACATTGTCTCTGCTGCTCTACTATTATTTCCATATTTTTTTATCTCTGGAAGTAAATCACTTGTAAAGTTAAATATAAAAATTACTACTAGAGCTAGAACAGCTCCTTTTGCTGCTCCTATTATCCCACCTAAGATTCTCAATACAAACCCCTTTGTCAATCCTTCCATAATATTTTTTAGGAAATGTAATATTAATCCTATCACAATATATACAGCCCAAAACATAACTATATAAACTATAAAATAATTAGTATCATTTGATTTAAGATTTAAAAATTGTATTAGTATTGGAGTAAAATATCTAGCTGCTATAAAATTGATTACTAAACCAAATACTGATAAAAACTCTACAAATAAACCATTTTTTAATCCATCTAAAATTGCTAAAATCAATACCACTAATATAATAATATCTAAATACATAGTTACCCCTTTTTAATTATTAATTATTTTCACCCATAATGCCTTTAAGTATAAAGTTTCTGGAACATGTAATATCCATGGGTGGTCTTCTGGCTGATAGTTTATTCCTATCACTTGTAAAAGTTTTCCATTTTTAGAAGCTGCCATTCTTGTTACCTCTATTAAATCTTGAAGAGATATATGATAAGCACAAGTAATTACCCCTAATATTCCTCCATCTTCTAAAAGCTTAAAGCTATCATCGCATAGGTCAAAGAAAAAATCTCTTCCCTTATGAATATCAGCCTTTCTCTTAATTAAAGATGGTGGGTCTAATGTAATTACATCATACTTTTCTCCTCTTCCTACAAGAGTTTTAAGAAGTAAAAAAGCATCTCCTTCCATAGTTGTATAATTTCCTTCAAACCCATTTAACTCATAATTTTCTCTACATAGTTCAAGAGCATGAGGTTCCTTATCTATAGCTACAACCTTTTTGCAATTCTCTTTTAAAGCAGCCATAGAAAATCCACCACTACTAGAAAATACATCTAAGAATCTAGTGTCTTTATTTAAATACTTTCTAATAAATTTTCTAGAATCTCTTTGATCTAAGAAAAATCCTGTCTTTTGTCCATCTATAATATCTATTCCATACTTAAGTCCATTATCCTCCATAATAACTCTTTCTGGAATCTCACCAAAGATAATTCCTGTCTTTTGCTCTACTCCCTCATGAGTTCTATTTTCTACGTCACTTCTTTCATAGATTCCCTTTGGTTTCATAACTTTTTTAATAGCATTTATTATCTCTTGTCTAAATCTTTCTACTCCAGAATTTCTAAATTGTACTGCTACATATTTATCAAACTTATCTATTATAAGTCCTGGTATTCCATCTCCCTCTGAGAAAAATGCTCTTATACAGTTTGTTTCATTATATAGGTGCTCTCTCTTTTTATAAGCACTTCTTATTTTATTTAAGATAAAATCTTTATCTATCTTTTCATCTTTTGTAGTAAGTACTCTCACATAAGCAGATGTAGAGTCAGTTACATATCCTCTTCCTACAAATGTCATATCCTCAGTACAAACATCTACTACATCTCCATTTTCTATCTTTCCTATTATACTTTTTACTTCATCTTTAAATACATTGGGATAAAAGTTTTGAATCTTTTTCTCTTTTCCCTTTTGTAAAATTATCTTAGCCATCTTTACTCCTTATCTCACTATTAAATATGGTTTTCCATTCTCTTTATATACCCTATATACTCTTCTACCTATCCCTGTAAGTATATCCCAAGAACACTTATGTTCTATATTTATCTCCTCTATGATATCATCTCTCACTACAATTACCTCTGTACCAAGAGATATTTTATTCTTTATGGACTCTGGTATTTTTACCATACACATATCCATACATATCTCTCCAATTATTGGACATTTTTCCCCTTCAATAATAACATAGCTTTTATTTGAAAACTCTTTCTTTATTCCATCTGCATATCCCATTCCAATAGTAGCAAATGTTTCCCCTTTATGAAGTACATATTTTCTTCCATATGAGATAAAAGAATCATCTTCTACTGTTCTTATTGATAAAATCTTTGTTTTTACACAAAATACTCTCTTTAAATCTTCTACTCTATAATTAGCTATCATACCATACATGCATATTCCAGCTCTTACAATATTTCCACTAATCTCTTCATTAAATCTCAAAATACCTCCACTATTTAAAATATGAAGATATTTTACCTTATCTTTATATTTTTCAAAAATTTGAAATTTTTTAATTTGAGTTTCTGTATAATCATCTGATTCTCTATTAAATCCATCTGCATCAGAAAGATGTGAATAGATACCCATAATATTTATACCATTTTCAAGACAGTAATCTACTACTCTCTCTCCCTCTTCTGGTAAAAATCCTAACCTTCCCATACCTGTATCTATCTTTATATGTATACCTACTTTTAAATTATTTTTTTTAATATACTCTATTTGTTCCCAATTTCCAACTGTTATTTGAATACTGTTTTTATCAGCTATATCCATCTCTTCAGGAAATACTATTCCCAACACTAATATTTCATCTTTTATTCCAGCCTCTCTTAATTCTAACCCTTCATCAAGACAAGCTACAGCAAAAGATTTTACTCCATGCTCTGATAGATACCTCACCGTTTCTTTTGCTCCAAATCCATAGCTATTAGCTTTGACTACTGCCATTATCTCCCTATTATTAACTTTTTCTCTTATTTTATTTATGTTAAAAATTAAATTGTCCATCTCTATTTCTAACCATGCTCTCATTTTTTTCCCTCTCTCTGCAATAATCTTACTTTAGCTATAAATTTATTTGAAAGATATTGTAACTACTCAGCTAATAACTCAAAGAAAACTCAAAGAATTGTGTAATTTATGAAGAGAAGTTAGATTAACACAGCGAAATCGAACGCTAAAAAATGCAATAAATCGAAGACTTAACCCTTGCATTTTTAGCGAGATGAACTCGTAGTTAATCAACTTCTTGGAATATGGAACAATTCTTAATTTTCTTTTAAAAATAGCTGAGTAGCTAAAAATATTCTTTAAACTAGTATTTTTTCTTTTGTTTCTTGAGTTTCTTTCTTTTGAAGCTTTTTCTCTATACCAGAGTTTCCTCCATCTCTTTTCTTCTTATCTAATAGATAAACGATTGGAGTTGCTATAAACACAGAACTATATGTTCCAGCTAATATTCCTACTAAAAGTGTCACTATAAAAGTTCTAAGTGAATCTCCACCAAAGATTAATATTGCTATTATAGCAAAAAGTGTAGTAACTGATGTATTTATTGATCTTATCATAACTTGATTTATACTCTTATCTAAAAGCTCTTCAAAAGTAAGTTTTTGTTTTGTTTTACGCTTTATATTCTCTCTAATTCTATCGAATACAACTATTGTATCGTTGATAGAGTATCCCAATATTGTTAGTACAGCAGCTATAAATGGAGTATCTACTTCATAACCTAAAAGTGATATTACTCCAATAGCTATAATTAAGTCATGTATTAAAGCTATTATAGCTCCCAATGAGAATATAAATTCAAATCTAACTGTTATATAGGCTACTATTAATACAGCACCTATTAATAGAGAATATACAGCTGAAGTTTTTAACTCCTTACCTATACTTGCTCCAACTTTTTCTACTTTATCTATATCATATTTCCCTACTGTATTTAAGCTCTCTAGTAGTGCATCTTTTTGGGCCTCTGTTAACTCTTGAGTTCTTATAATTACAGTATTTCCTTCTGATACCTGTACTTTTCTACTATTTCCACTAAGTTGAGGAATGTTTTTTGCTACATTATCTAAAACACTGTTTATCTCTGCTAGCGAAACAACTTTTTCAAATTTTATCTGTGTTAAACTTCCTCCAGAGAAATCTATTCCATAATTTAATCCTCTAGTTAAAATTACTGCAAGGGAAAGTACAACTAATACAACAGATAGCCCTAGAAATTTCTTAGTATTTTTTACTATTCCTATTTGCATATGTTTACCTCCTTTACTCCAAATAACTCTGGTCTTTCGAATTTAAATGCTTTTACAAATACTAGTAGTAGTATCTTTGTTATTGTAATAGCTGTAAACATAGAAGCTAATGTACCTATTGTTAAAGTTACAGCAAATCCTTTTACTGGTCCTGTTCCAAATGTAAATAAGATTGTTGTAATTATAAGAGTAGTGATGTTTGAGTCAAATATTGCCACAAATCCTTTGTTAAATCCTACCCCTATACTATTGATGATACTATTTCCTAATCTTAACTCCTCTTTTATTCTTTCAAAGATAATTACATTGGCGTCAACAGCCATCCCTGCTGAAAGAATAAGTCCTGCTATTCCTGGTAAAGTAAGAGTAGCATCTATAAAATTTAAAGCTCCAAAAGTAATAAGTCCAAATATAACTAATGCTATATCTGCTACTATTCCTGGTAGTCTATAGAATACTATCATAAAAATACCAATTAAAGCCATAGCAAATATTGCTGCATTTTTACTTTGTGCTATTGATTCATCTCCTAAAGAAGCTCCTACTGTTCTTGTTTCTACTATTTCAGCTTTCACTGGTAATGCTCCAGCATTTAATAGTGTGGCAGTAGCTTTCGCTTCTTCTACTGTATAGTTTCCTGTAATTACTCCATTTCCACTTGGAATTTCAGAGTTTATCATAGGTGCTGTTTGCACAGTTCCATCAAGAGTTATAGCTAATTGTCTACCTATATTATTTCTAGTTATTTCAGCAAACTTTATAGCTCCCTCTTGATTCATCTCAAATTGAATTTGAGGTCTACCTAAGTTGTCATATGAAACATCTGCTTTTTTAAGAGCTCCTCCTGTAAGTAGAGTCTCTCCTAAAGTTCCATCTTCATTCATAATTCTAAACTCTAAAAGTGCTGTTTTCCCTATCATTTTTATAGCGTCCTCTGTATTACTTACCCCTGGCAACTCTATAATTACTCTGTTATCTCCAGCTTTTTGTACTACTGATTCAGCTACTCCCAATCCATTTATTCTTCTATCTAGTACCTCAATAAGTCTATCCATAGCTTCAGAATCTATGGTAACTCCCTCTTCTGGTACTGCTTCTAATACCACATATACTCCACCCTTTAAATCTAGCCCAAGTTTAGTAGGTTTTGCAAAACTCAACCATACAGCTCCACAGACTACCATTATCACAAGGAGTAATCTCATCATTAATTTTGAACTCATTTTTTCCTCCAGTGCTATTTTTTTCTGTCTAAGAAAGTTTGAAGTATTATAGCAGCTGCTACTTTATCTACTACTTTTCTCTTTTCTAATGCTCCCTTTTTATTAGTTTCATTTAGAAGTCTGTCAGCAGAAACAGTAGTAAGTCTTTCATCTACTTCAAAGATTTCCAATCCCTCAATACTCTTATTGAGCTTTTCTATGAATTCTCTTACCTTCTCAGCTTGTCTTTTTTCTGTTCCATCTAAGCTTTTTGGTATCCCTATTACAAGAGATTTTGTATTCTCCTGAATAAGTATCTCCTCTATTCTTTTTACTGCCTTTACTTTTCTTCTGTCAATAACTTCAAGGGGAGTGGCTAATATCCCCATTATATCAGATTTAGCCACACCTATTCTCACATCACCAACATCTAAGGCAACATATTTTTTAAACATTTTTACCCCTTATAATAAAGTTTTTAGAGTTTCTCTAACTTTAGCTACAGCTTCCTCTATCTTAGAAGCATCTTTTCCTCCAGCTTGAGCAAAGTCAGGTCTTCCTCCACCATTTCCTCCAGCTATTTGAGCAGCTTCTTTTACTAAGTTTCCAGCTTTAACCTTTCCTATTAAGTCCTTAGTTACTCCTACAGCAAATACAGCTTTATCCTCTCCAGAAGCAAGTACAACTACACAACTTCCTAGTTTATCTTTTAAAGAGTCAACCATTTGTCTTAACTCTTCAGCTGTTTTATCTTTGAAAGTTTTTATTACAACTTTTACTCCATTTATCTCTTCAGCAGCATCATTTAATGAACCAGCTTCATAGTTAGTTATCTTAGCTTTTAATGTCTCTATCTCTTTAGAGTTTTCTCTTAAAGTTTCAGTTATCTTCTCAACTCTTTCAACTACATTAGCCTCATCAGATTTTACTGTTTTAGCTATCTCTTTAAGAGTTCTCTCCATTTTCTTAACTAATTCATAAGCTCCAAGTCCTGTAACTGCCTCTATTCTTCTTACTCCAGCAGCTATTCCACTTTCAGACTCTATTTTGAATAATCCTATCTTAGCTATATTATCTATATGAGTTCCTCCACAAAGCTCAATAGAGAAGTCGTCTACTTTTACAACTCTTACTACATCTCCATATTTATCTCCAAATAGAGCCATAGCTCCCTCTTTTTTAGCTTCGTCCATACTCATATTTCTTACTGTTACACATAGAGATTCAGCTATTTTTTCATTTACTAAATTCTCTACTTTTTCAATCTCTTCAGAAGTCATAGCTTCATAGTGGTTGAAGTCAAATCTTAATCTTTGTCCATTTACTAATGAACCAGCTTGTTGTACATGAGTTCCAAGTACCTCTCTTAAAGCCTTGTGTAGTAAGTGAGTAGCTGTATGGTTTTTAGCAGTAGCAAGTCTATTCATCTCATCTACTTCTAATAGATACTCCTCTCCCTCTTTAGCTTCTCCTTTTACTATTTCAACTGTATGAGTAAATATTCCTTTTTGTTTTTGAACATCTACTACTTTTCCTTCAAATCCATTTCCAGAGATAACTCCTATATCAGCAGTTTGTCCTCCAGACTCTCCATAGAAAGGAGTTGTATCAAATATCATAAGAGTTTTTCCATCTTTTCCCTCTCTGATACTTAATAATTTAGCTGTCTCTTTTAAAGTTTCATATCCTACAAAGTTAGTAGCTCCATATTTATCATAGAACTCTTCAATAAAGCTATCTTGTCCTTTTTCCATTACAACTTCTCTAGCTGCTCTTGCTTTCTCTTTTTGCTCTTCCATCTTAGCTTCAAACTCTTCTCTTGAAACCTCTACACCTTTCTCTTCACATATCTCTTCAGTTAATTCATATGGGAATCCATAAGTGTCATATAATCTGAAAGTTATATCTCCAGAAAGTTTCTTTCCACCTTCTGATTTTACTTTTTCTATCTCTTGGTTTACAAGTTGTATTCCTTGGTCAAGAGTACGAGAGAATTTCTCTTCCTCTATCTTAACTACTTTTTTGATGTGCTCTAAGTTGTCATTTAAATCTGGATAAGCTTCATTCATCATCTCTACAACTTTATCTACCATCTTATATAGGAATAGTTCTGATTGTCCTAATAATCTTCCGTGTCTTACAGCTCTTCTTAAGATTCTTCTTAATATATATCCTCTTCCTTCATTAGATGGGATTACTCCATCATTTATTAAGAAAGTAACTGCTCTTGAGTGGTCAGTTATAACTTTTAAAGAAAAGTCTTTTTCTTTGTCCTCTCCATATTTAGTATTAGTTAATCTTCCAGCCTCTTCTACTAATGGGAATAATAAGTCTGTTTCAAAGTTGTTAGACTTACCTTGTACCATAGCTGTAACTCTCTCTAGTCCAGCTCCAGTATCTATATTTTTCTTAGGTAGTGGCTCTAATGATCCATCTTCCATTCTATTCCACTCTGTAAATACTAGGTTCCAAATCTCTATGAAACGGTTATCTGTTCCCTCATCTCCAAGCTTAGAATTCTCATCACCACCATAAGCTGGTCCTAAGTCTACGTGGATTTCTGAACAAGGTCCACAAGAACCTGTTGGTCCAGCTGCCCACCAGTTCTCATCTTCTCCAAGTCTTACTATTCTCTCTTTAGGAAAGTTACACTTCTCTATCCAAATTTTTTCAGCTTCATCATCTGTTGTAAATACAGATACCCATAATTTGTCCTTATCTAATCCTAATACTTCTGTTACGAATTCCCAAGACCAAACTATTGCTTCCTCTTTGAAATAATCTCCAAATGAGAAGTTTCCTAACATTTCAAAGAAAGTATGGTGTCTAGCTGTTCTTCCAACATTTTCTAAGTCGTTAGTTCTAATTGATTTTTGATAAGTAGTTACTCTTGGATATGGAGCTTCCTTTTGCCCTAAGAAATATGGTTTAAAAGGTACCATTCCTGCAACTGTTAATAAAAGTGTTGGGTCATCTGGAATTAGAGATGCACTTTCAAAATGTTTGTGATTTTTCTTTTTAAAGAATTCTATGAACTCTTTTCTGATTTGATTTCCTGTTAACATAGTTCCTCCAGTTTGTTTCTATTTTTAAATTAAATTTTTTCCTCTGTTATCTTAAATATAATTAATTTTCAAAAATTGTGGAAGTAGTGAGAGAAAGTTAGATTAATACAGCGAAATCGAATGCTAAAAAACACAACTGTTTGAGTGAAACGAGTTTTGTGTTTTTAGTGAGATAAGCCTAATTAATCAACTTTCTTGAACTTGGAACAATTTTTAAAATTTAATGATCTAATCTAATTTAAATTTCTCTCCTAGATAGATTTTTCTAGCAGTTTCATTCTCTGCTATCTCTTCAGGAGTTCCACTTATAAGTACTTTTCCTTGAGCCATTATATAAGCTTTTTCAGTAATTCTAAGTGTCTCTCTTACGCTGTGGTCAGTAATCAGTATTCCCAACCCTCTATTTTTTAAATATCTTATTATCTGTTGTATATCCTCTACTGCTATTGGGTCAACTCCAGCAAAAGGCTCATCTAGTAAGATAAAGCTAGGATTATTAGCTATTGTTCTAGCTATCTCTACCCTTCTTCTCTCTCCACCAGAAAGAGAGAATCCTAAAGATTTTTGAACATGAGTTAGCTTAAACTCCTCAAGAAGTTTATCTATTGTCTCTTTTTGCTCAATTTTACTTATTCCCTTCATCTCAAGTACAGCAGCGATATTTTCTTCAACTGTCAAATTTCTAAAAATTGATGGCTCTTGGGCAAGATATCCTATACCCATATTAGCTCTTTTATACATTGGATAGTCTGTAACTTCCATATTGTCACAAAATACTTTTCCACTTTCAGGTTTTACTATTCCTGTAATCATATAGAAAGTAGTTGTCTTTCCAGCACCATTTGGTCCTAGTAGTCCCACTATCTCTCCTTTTTTTACTTCTAGACTTACATTATCTACAACTTTTCTCTTCTTATAACTTTTACATAGGTTTTGAGCTGATAAATTTATCATACTTTATCTCCTTATTTTTTGTAGTCTACATAGACATTTCCAGAGGCTTTTATCTTCTTACTGTTCATATCATATATTCCTCTGTCTGCTTGAACTATTGACTCATTATTTTCAATCTCCACATGACCTATTAACTCCACAGTTCCAGCTTTTTGTCTAATTATTCCTCTATCTGCAGTTACATTAGTTAGTCCATATTCAGAGTTATTATTTTTAATCTGTACATTTCCTATAAGTGTAGCCATATCCTTATCTATGTCTACCTCAGCAACTGCCGATTTTATAACTGTCTCTCCATTGACTGCATCAACTAATGTAAGCTCTGTATTCTCTTTAGAGAAAACTAATCTTCTATTAGAATCTATCTCTATATAGTCAGATTTAAGCTTTTTATCCCCTTGAATAAAGACAGCATTCTCTCTTACTTCACTTCTTAGTATCTCATATTTTCCACTATTTTTGAAGTATACTCTTGAAAATTCTCCACTAAATGTAGTGATAACTCCATTGTCATTTACATGTCCATTTACATTACCAGTAAAATCCATTATCATCTCATTTAAGTTTCCATGAACTTTATCAGAGATAAATCTATCTCCATTTGCAGTTGTAATATCAGATTTATTTCCATCTAATATTCCACTTTTATTATTGAAAACTCCATTATCCCCTTTAAATGTAAAATCTTTATAATTAATAGTATACTTCTCTAAAGATTTTACTGTTTCTGTTTTAGGATAATATTCCACACTCTCTCCTCTAAATGTAGAGTCAGTGTCCTTCATGACCACTTTACCTTGGAATAGAGCTTTTTCTCCTTGAGAGAAATATGTCATCTTTCTACTTGTAAGAGTAGCTGTATTACTCTTACCATTGAAATTATCTCCAACAAATTTTGAACTCTCTGTATAATAAACTCCTTTACTCATTATACCATAAGTTTTGCCATCTTTTGACTTAAAATCTATTTTTTCTGGAATATAGATATTTTTATCTTTTAAACTATATCTAGCTCTCTCAGAATCTACAATGACATCTTCCCCTTCCATATGAAGATTTCCAGCTATCTCTAAATACTCCCCATTTTTGAAAGAGAAAGTATCCCCAGTTATTCTTATATTGTCTTTAGGATTTACTATCTCTATACTACTTCCCAATTTTCCCAATCCAGTTTTTGTATTATAAGTAAGATCAGTTCCATTAGCTATATAGTTTTCATTTTGTAATTTTACACTACCAGCACTTAAAAACTCTCCACTCTCTTGGTTATAAGTAGCATCTTTTCCTTGAAATTTCATTCCACTATCTTGAGCTTTTACTATATAGTTACCATTTATTTTAGCATTTTTATCTGCTCCTGTATAGATGATACTCTCACTTGAAAGAGAATATTTTTCATCTTCCATAAAGGCTTTTCCTATTACAGAGCTATCCTGTGTATCTGTATTATAGGCTATCTTATCTCCACTAAGTCTTTGCTTTTTCTCTTTATCTAACAGATAACCCTCAGTTATCTTTACATCTTTACTCTCTCCGTTGTAATAAAGATTTTTTCCCTTACTTTCATACTTAGTTCCAGAGAAAGTGTAAGCTCCACTTGTACTCATCTCTTTTGTTTCACTATTATAGTTGAAAACTTTTGTAATTAGCTCTCCATCTGCTGACGAGTATTTTACATTTTTATCTCCAGAGAGAGTCATAAGCTTGCTGTTAGTATCATATACCAATCTATCTCCTGCTATTTTCTCTCCCTTAGTAGAGCTTCCCTTTATATTTCCTAAGATAGTCAAGACTTTACTCTCAGTATTGTACTCTCCCTTATCTCCCTCAAAGGAATAAGTTCCATCACTACCTTTTATCTTACCAGCAATTTTTAATATATTACTATTTCCAGCTTTGTCTAATCTATCCACATAGATTTTAAATCCATTTGCCTCTATTACAACATTTTTAGAAACTTTTAATGCCTCTGTATCCTCTTTGAAATATAGAGATTCTGCTGATAACTTTACCTCTTTGTAAGTTGTATCAAAAGGTTCCCAAGCTTCTAATATTCTACTATCTGAATTATATCTTAAAGTTTTAAAGTGTCCATCTACTAAACCTACATTTTCTCCTCTACCCTCAAGAGTGATATTATTAGAAAGTACTACTATCTTAGTCAAATCATCATACTCACCCTTATCCCCCTTTAGAGCTATACTTTCATTTTCTAGTACTACATCTTGAGTCAACTCTATATAGCTCATCTTTGAGTCAGTAGTAAAGTTTTGCCCAGAGATTTTTATTCCCTGCTCCTCATTGATAGCAGTTACTCCAGTAGTAGATTTTATCTCATCTTTTAACTTATTATAATCTACACTCTCTGCCTTAAAGCTCCACCCATTAGGACTTATTCCAAGGATATTGTTTTTTAAAGCTAAGTTTCTTACCTTATCAATAAAGACATTATCTCCACTGATAAGCATATCATTTACCTTAGCTTTTGCTTTTTCAAATCCTGTTTCATTCTCTTTTATATAATCCTTTTGTAGCTGAGCTTCCACCACATAGTCTTCATTTTTATAGGTTACATTGCTAGTCTCTATTACTTGCTCTGTCTTTCCTAGCTCTCCCTCATCTCCAAAATAGTTAAGATATCCCAACACAATTACTACAATAAAAATAATTCCATAAACTATCTTTTTCTTATTCATATTTTAACTCCCATTCAATATTTTTTTCAACTCATTCAGTTTTAACAATGCTTCTAATGGTGTTAATCTCTCTGGTTCTATCTCATCTAGTACCCTCATCACTATTTTTTGCTCTTTTGTTAGCTCCTTCCCTTTTAGAGATTCCTTTTTACATTGACACTCTCCCTCTTTAGGAGCCATATTTCCAAAAAGAAGTAGCTGTTCTCCACCTAGATTTTTTTCAACTATCTCCTTTCTCTCCTCTAATCTTTTTAAAATAGCCTTTGACCTATCTAGTATCTCCTTAGGTAGTCCTGCAAGTCTTGCTACCTCTATTCCATAAGACTTATCTGCTCCACCTTTTACTATCTCTCTTAGGAAAATTATCTCATTCTCATCTTCCTTTACCTCTATCCTAAAGTTTTCAGCTTTTTCAAGCTTCTCTTCTAGTTGAGTAAGTTCGTGGTAGTGTGTAGCAAATATTGTCTTAGCTCCAATTTTTTCGTGGATATACTCAGTGATAGCAGTGGCTATTGAGATACCATCAAAGGTAGATGTCCCTCTTCCTATCTCATCTAAGATAATAAAAGATTTTTTTGTAGCACTATTTACTATATTAGCTACCTCACTCATCTCCAACATAAATGTAGATTGTCCAGTAAGCAGATCGTCACTAGCTCCTACCCTTGTAAATATTTTATCCACAAGTCCAATTTTTGCATAGTTAGCTGGAACATATGAACCTATATGTGCCATTATTATTATAAGAGCTGTCTGCTTCATATAGGTAGATTTACCAGACATATTTGGACCAGTGAGGATTATTATCTCTCTCTTATCATCAAAGACTATATTATTTTTTACAAACTCCCCAGCTGGTATAAGCTTTTCTACTACTGGATGTCTTCCTGCTATTATCTCTATATCCTCCCCATCATTTACCTCTGGTTGTACATAGGAGTTTTTTACAGCTATATGAGCAAAATCTGTAATTACATCTAGATAAGCTACCTTATAGGCTAGATTTTGTAATTCCTCTCTATATTTTTTTATCTCTGTTGTCAACTCTTTAAATAGATAGTACTCTAAAGACTCTATTCTCTCCTTGGCATTCAGTACTTTTTCCTCATACTCTTTTAGATCTGCAACTATGTATCTCTCTGCATTGGCTAGAGTTTGTTTTCTGATATAGTCCTCTGGTACTAGAGATGTATTTGCCTTAGTTACCTCAATAAAATATCCAAATACCTTGTTATATTTTATCTTTAGCCCCTTTATTCCTGTTCTTTCTCTCTCTCTATTCTCTATCTCTAAGATATAATCTTTTCCATCTTTAGAGATATTGTGTAACTCATCTAAATCAGAGTTATACCCAGATTTTATTACTCCTCCCTCTCTTATAGAAAATGGTGGCTCATCTACAATAGCCTTCTCTATCATATTATAAATCTCTATAAGAGTTTTTACCTCTATCTCAAAAAGAGGATTTCCTTTTAAAAGTTTATAAATCTCCAAAGAGTTTTTTATCGAAGTCTTAAGTGCTATTAAATCCCTTCCATTTTCTGTCTCTAAGATAAGCTTTCCTATTATTCTCTCTATATCATAGATATCCTTTAATTTTTCTCTTATCTCCTCTCTAAGAAGTACATTTTCTATAAAAAATCCCACATCTTTTTGTCTCTCTTTTATCTTCTCTACATCTAAAAGAGGATTTTTTATAAATTTCTTAAGCAGTCTACTTCCCATAGAGGTCATACAGTTATCCATTACCCAAAGTAGAGTTCCTGCACTATTTTTCTCTCTCTGATTATCTATTATATCCAGATTTCTTTGAGTAGTTATATTTAGCTCCATTACATTTTCACTATTTACATAGCTTATATTGGTAATAGGTAGTTCTTTTCCCTTTTGTAAGTCTACAACATACTCTAATACCATTGTAGATACTGTAATAGCTGATTTTTTATCCTTCATTCCAAAGCTCTCTAAAGATATTACCTTAAAATAATCCTTTAGATAATCTTCAGCCTTTCTTCTCTCTACAGTTTTAGTAAATTTTATATCACTGAGAGAGTTGTGTTTTTTAAACTCATCTATATAGCTGTCATAAGTTTTTTCATCTAGTAGTATCTCCTTAGGAGCTATCTTGTTTATCTCCCCTAGAAGTCTAAACAAAATATCCTCTCCAACTATCTCACTAGCCTTAAACTCTCCAGTAGTAATATCTATATAAGCTAGGGCTCCTACCTCATCTATTATCTTTATTCCCATTAGGTAGTTATTACTCTTCTCGTCAAGAAAATCTGTATCAATTATAGTTCCTGGAGTTATTACCCTTGTTACCTCTCTTTTTACTATTCCTTTAGCTGCCTTTGGGTCTTCTACTTGGTCACATATAGCTACCTTGTATCCTTTATTTACTAACTTTGCTATATATGAAGCCACAGAGTGATAGGGTATCCCTGCTAGTGGCACATCTATTCCCTTTTCTCTATTTCTACTAGTAAGAGTAAGTCCTAGCTCCTTTGATGCTGTAACTGCATCCTCAAAAAACATCTCATAAAAATCCCCAAGCCTAAAAAATAGTATACTGTCAGTGTATTGAGATTTTATCTCTCTGTACTGACTCATAAGTGGCGTTTCTGCCATTACTCTTCAACTCCCTCTTGCTCAATTCCCACTTTTAATATATTCAGTAACTCCAATACCTCTTCATACTTATCTGTATGATTTATCTTATCCTTGATTGGATTTGAGTTTCTTATACCTTTTAAATACCAACAAATATGTTTTCTAAGCTCAAATATAAAATCTCTCTCTGGATGCTCTATCTGAGTTCTTCTAGTATGCTCTATTGCCATATTTATTCTATCTAATGGAGTTACAGGATTTAAAATTTTCCCATACTCTAAATACTCTCTAATATCTCTTATTAACCAAGGATTTCCAAATATTCCTCTAGCTAACATTATTCCATCTACTCCAGAATAATCTATTCTCTCTTTGGCATCCTCTGCTGTAAATATATCTCCATTTCCTATTACAGGAATACCTACACTCTCCTTTACAGCTTTGATTATACTCCAGTCAGCTTTACCAGTATACATCTGCTCTCTAGTTCTTCCGTGGACAGTGATATGTTTACATCCTACCTCTTCAGCAATTTTTGCTATCTCCACAGGGTTTTTAAACTCCTTATATCCAGCTCTTATCTTTATAGATAATCCTGTATCATCATTTAAAGCACTTCTTAACTCTGATAGCATAGCCTTTATATGCTCTGGATTTGCCATAAGTGCTGAACCATACCCATTACTTGTAATTTTTTTCATAGGACATCCAGAGTTGATATCTATATGCTTAACTCCTAATCTCTCTACAAACTTTGCACTCTCTACCATCTTTGGAATGTCCTTACCAAACAGCTGTACAGAATCTCCCTCTCTAAGTCTTAGAATAACCTTTAGAGTTTTTTCAGAAGCACACTCCATAGCATTGATACTTACCATCTCTGTAAATAGCATATCTGGATTAAACTCTTTCAATATTCCTCTATACGTATAATCTGTAACTCCAGCTATTGGAGCTATATATATTTTCGTCATAAATTTTATTCCTCCATCTCTTATTGAAAAGATATCTCAATCTAAAAATTTTACCATATTTATGACATTTTTTCAATATAGCATTGGAGATTAGAAGACAAAAACTTGATATTTGTAAAAAGTAATACTATAATATCAAAGGTATATATTTTAATAACAAGGGGAGAAACATAATTATGATTAAAAAAACTAATAATTTTATCTCTATCTTTCCTATCTTATCTGGAATATTTTTTGGTTCAGGGGGAATATTTATAAGAAGATTGATTGAATTGGGAATAGATAGCTACTCTGTTGTATTCTTAAGAGTCTTTCTAGCTCTACCTATACTTATCCTATGGCTCTTTGTAGCTGATAAAAAACTTTTCTATATAAAACTTAAAGATATTTGGGTATTTTTTGGAGCTGGTGTCCTTGGTACTTTGGGATTAAATCTCAGCTATAACTACTCTATCACAGAGCTATCTCTTTCACTATCAGCTGTACTTTTAAGCCTAGCACCTATATTTGTTGTAATATTCTCATTTTTTCTATTTAAAGAGAAGATTACAGGTACAAAAGTATTTTGTATGCTTTTAGCTATCTTAGGTTGTGCCTTGGCTAGTGGTGTTTTTGAAAGTGCCTCTACTATGCATTGGTCATTTAAAGGGATAGTGGTAGGACTTTTTGCTGCTATTTTCTACTCTTTATATAGTATTTTTTCTAAAATTGCTATGGAGAAAAAATATGATGCTCTTACTATAACACTATATAGTACTGTGGCTATTACCATAGTTCTTTTTCCTATGAATGATTGGAGATTTGTAGGGGAGATAGTCAGTAGTAGCCCTTTGGAGATGTCAATTTTTATGTTGGCACACTCCCTTTGTACCTGTATATTTCCATATGCTCTTTACACTATCTCTTTGAAATATATGGACACTGGTAAGGCATCTATACTTTGCTCTTGTGAACCTATAGCTGCTACTGTATTTGGCCTTATATTCTATAATGAGATTCCCACTATTCTATCTTTAGTTGGATTAGTTATTACTTTAATTGCTTTAGCTATACTTAGTTTGAAAGAGGCTGTTGCAAATTCTTAAATTGAAATCAAAAAATAAAAATATTTAACAATATAAAAAGAAAAAAGTTTACTTCCAATCGCTAGTGCTTACGCAATGCTCATTACAGTAAATTTTTTCCCTTTTCCTTTACTCTTCTTTTCCCCTGATTTCAATTTAAGAAATTTACTAGGAGAGAGAATAAAATTCAAGAATGACGAAGATTGAGGAGAATAAGTAGAGCAAGTCAGCGAAATCGAACACTAAAAAACACAACTGTTTGAGTGAAACGAGTTTTCCAATAGTAGAGGAGTTTTAACGACTACTACTATTGAGACACAGAAATTTATTTTCTGTGTTACATTAAGGAAACACTGAAAGCTTTGCTTTCTGTGTCTCAAAATTCTTAGAGAACTAAAGCTCTTAGAATTTTGGAAGCCTACTTGCTCTTTATTCTTCGAACGAAAGTCATTCTTGAATTATTTATAATAACTTTAATTTCTTAAATTGCAACAACTCCCTTTATAATCTTTCCTTGTAACTTAAAATCCCTCTGGTAAAAAGATATTCCCACTAAGATTATCTTCTCTACTCCTCTATCTCTTAGCCCCTCATAATATCTTTTCTCCTCTATCTGAGCTAAGGCTTCCTCACTCGCTTTCTCTAGCTCCTCTTTTTCTTTTGCCACCTTAAACTCTATCACCAGTCCATTTTTTCTCTTATCCATTGGCTCTACTACTAAGTCATACCTTCCTCTTCCACCCTCTCTATTAGAGTGTATGTAGTATCTTCTTCTAAGTCCTAACAGCATTCCTAAGATGAATACATGGTAGTGGCTCTCCTTTGAGTTAGAATTAAAATCAAAACAACTTACACTATTTAACATAATGTTTTCTAATTCATAGGTAAAGTTATCAAAATCTCCCTCTAATAGATAGCTCAATGTTCTATCGAAATTATCTACGCTTCCTAAAAAATTACGAATAAAATCTCTTTCAAAGAAATAGTGCACCTCTTCATTTGGTATCCTTATACTGTACTTTCCAAAATCTATCTCCTCTACTGGTGTTAGATATCCAGCATTTGTTAGTAGATACCAAATTTGCTCTGTATTTTTTAGCTCATTAAAATTTGAATATACATCTATTGTTTTATTTATTGTTTCTCTTTGAAATAATTTAGATAGCTCTTCAAATATTGAGCTACTTGCTTCCTTTAACACCTTATTAATTAGTGTATTGCTTGAAGTATTTACCCAGTATGGCATGATTTTTTTTCTATCTAAGAAATTTGTTATACTAAATGGATTATAGACTCTCACCCCACCAAAGATATATCCATTATACCACTTCTGTACCTCTGGTAATCTCTCTTCTAATCCATACTCTATTAGAGATTTCTCCACCTCTTTCTCTGTTATTCCAAAATACTCAGCAAAATCATCTTCTAATATTGAGTTTACCTTTACATTATTTAGCCCAGAGAAGATATTTTCCTTAGATATCCTCATTATCCCTGTAAGTACTGCTTTTTTCAAAGCTGGGTTTTCCTTTAAAGCACTTCCATATAGGGTAGTAAAAAACATCTTTATCTCATCATAATATCCATGCTCATAAGCTGATACCATTGGTGTGTCATACTCATCTATTAGTAAGATTACATCTTGATTGTAATACTCTTTTAAGTAACTACATAGATTTAAAAGAGTACCTCTTAAATTTGCATTGTCTTTCTTTAACCAAATCTCATCAAACTCCATTAAGTTGCTCTGATTTAACTTCTCTCTAATATATTCAAATTTATCATATAGGTTTTTCATAAGTATTGCTATATTTTCCATCATCTCCAAACTGCTATCAGCCTTTACATCTTTAAATGATAAAAATATTACTGGATACTTCCCCTGTTCTGACATTGCTAGAGAGTTAGATATATATAGTCCATCAAAGAGTTTTCTATTTTCAGTATTTCCTTCTATATCATAGAAATATTTGAGCATAGATAGGTTTAGTGTCTTTCCAAATCTTCTTGGTCTTGTTATCAGATGAACAGCTGTCATATCATTTACTAGCTCTTCTATAAATTTTGTTTTGTCCACATAAAAACAATTGTTTGCTATAATATTTCTAAAATCTGATACTCCTATTGCTATTGGTCTCATATCCACACCTCTCTTCTTCTTTTATCTCTCATATATTATACCATAATATGTGTAAAAAAAATAGAGAGCCTAAACTCTCTATTCATAATGAAACTCTACCTCTTTTCCTCTAAAGGCTATCCCTATTTTTACTATGTCTACTACCCCTCTTTTTCTTAGCTCTGTCTCATATATCTTACTATCTATCTGCTTATGAGCTTTCTTAGCTAAGTTACTTATTCTATTGTTCTTTCTAGCAGCTTTTATCTCTAATATATATCCCACTCCATTTTTGTTCTTTGGCTCTAGTAAGATATCTGCCCTTCCTAAGCCACTCTCCTGTTCTGGTGTTACAAAAAATTTATCCTGCATAGATGTCAAAAAGCCCAACATAAACATTTGGTATGGTACCTCTGAGTAGGCTAGCTCATCTATTTCTTTACCTTCCTCTTTTCTCATATTCAAAGTAGTATTGTGGAAACTTATGCTCTCTAACACCATATTTTGAAAAGCTATCTCAAAGGATTCTAAATCTTTAGTCAGTAGTGCTCTTTTTACATCCTCTACATATCTTGTTCCTTTGAATACCATTTTGATAAAAGCATCCTTAAAGAATGTTCTTATCTCCTTATTAGGTATTTTGATTATATAATTTTTTCTATCTATCTTCTCTTTTATTGTCAGATATCCAGATGACAGCATCAAGCTCCATATATCACTCTCTAACAAGCTTTTTCCCATATCTAATTCTAGATCTACTGTTGTTTCTAACTCTTTTTCTTCAAATAGCTTCTCTAAATCCTTGATTACCCTATCATCACTATTGGCTATTATCTCCATAATTAGTGCATTTCCTGAGGTATTTATCCAGTATGATTCTAACTCTTTTTCTTTGATATATTTCAAGATACTCAATGGATTGTAGACTTCAGTACCTGCAAAATTATACCCATCATACCAAGCTCTTACCTCATCTAGCTTATACTCTATTCCATAGTATTTTAATGCTTCCTCTACTTCCTCTTCAAGTAATCCAAAATATTGAGAGTAAGATTTTTTCAGTATTGTATAGTTCTCTATATTGTTTAAGTCTGAAAATATTCCTGCCTGTGTTACTCTTATTATTCCTGTAAGTACTCCCATCTGTAAGTACTCATTTGTCTTTAGGGCATCTCCATAAAAAGCTCTCAAGAAATCCTTCATCTCTGTATAGTAACCTTTTTCAACGGCATTAAGTAGGGGAGAATCATACTCATCTATTAAAAGAACTACTTTTTGGTTATAGTACTCATATAGGAACTGTGTTAAAAATCTCAAAGAGCTTTTTATCTCAGCAATACTTCCCTCTTTTCTTGCTAATCTATTAAAAACCTCTCTAGCATTTGGATTTAATCTCTCTTCTATAAAAAAATATCTATTGTATAGTTCATAGATTTTTACTTCTATATCTTTTATTACTTCTTCTAAATCTCTTCCAATAATCCCCTTCATAGTTATAAATATTACTGGGTATTTTCCCTGTTCTGACATCAGTGGAGAGTTAGATATATATAGCCCATCAAAGAGTTTCCTATTCTCCTCTCCATTCTTTATATCAAAGAAATATCTTAGTGTTGACATACTCAAAGTCTTTCCAAATCTTCTTGGACGACAAAATAATTTTACCTGTGTTCCATCTAGTAATAACTCCTCTATATATTTTGTCTTATCTACATAATAAAAACTATTTTCTCTTATCTCTTTAAAATCTTCTCTTCCTATTGGTAATCCCTTTAACATATCTACACCTCTCTTCTTCTTTTATCTCTCATATATTATACCATAATATGTGTAAAAAAAATAGAGAGCCTAAACTCTCTATTCATAATGAAACTCTACCTCTTTTCCTCTAAAGGCTATCCCTATTTTTACTATGTCTACTACCCCTCTTTTTCTTAGCTCTGTCTCATATATCTTACTATCTATCTGCTTATGAGCTTTCTTAGCTAAGTTACTTATTCTATTGTTCTTTCTAGCAGCTTTTATCTCTAATATATATCCCACTCCATTTTTGTTCTTTGGCTCTAGTAAGATATCTGCCCTTCCTAAGCCACTCTCCTGTTCTGGTGTTACAAAAAATTTATCCTGCATTGATGTTAAAAAGCCCAACATAAACATTTGATATGGTACCTCTGAGTAGGCTAGCTCATCTACTTCTTTTCCTTCCTCTTTTCTCATATTCAAAGTAGTGTTGTGGAAACTTATGCTCTCTAGTACCATATTTTGAAAAGCTATCTCAAAGGATTCTAAATCTTTAGTTAGTAGTGCTCTTTTTGCATCCTCTACATATCTTGTTCCTTTAAATACCATTTTGATAAAAGCATCCTTAAAGAATGTTCTTATCTCCTTATTAGGTATTTTGATTATATAATTTTTTCTATCTATCTTCTCTTTTATTGTCAGATATCCAGATGACAGCATCAAGCTCCATATATCACTCTCTAACAAGCTTTTTCCCATATCTAATTCTAGATCTACTGTTGTTTCTAACTCTTTTTCTTCAAATAGCTTCTCTAAATCCTTGATTACCCTATCATCACTATTGGCTATTATCTCCATAATTAGTGCATTTCCTGAGGTATTTATCCAGTATGATTCTAACTCTTTTTCTTTGATATATTTCAAGATACTCAATGGATTGTAGACTTCAGTACCTGCAAAATTATACCCATCATACCAAGCTCTTACCTCATCTAGCTTATACTCTATTCCATAGTATCTTAAGGCTTCCTCTACCTCAGCTTCTAATAGTCCAAAATATTGAGAGTAAGATTTTTTCAGTATTGTGTAGTTCTCTATATTATTTAAGTCTGAAAATATTCCTGCCTGTGTTACTCTAATTATTCCTGTAAGTACTCCCATCTGTAAGTACTCATTAGTTTTTAATGCATCTCCGTAAAAAGCTCTCAAGAAATCCTTCATCTCTGTATAGTAACCTTTTTCTACAGCTGAAAGAATTGGAGAATCATATTCATCTATTAAAAGAATTACTTTTTGGTTGTAGTATTTACATAATAACTTTGTCAGTATATGTAATGATTTTTTTAAATCTGCCTCTTCCAAACTTTCAATATCTAAAATATATTTTTCAAAATCTAGCTTATCATATTTATCAAAACTATCTACTAAGTAGCTATAATCTTTAAATAACTCTTTAATTTTTAATTTAATATCACTAAAACTTGATTTCCAAGTATGACCTGTAATTCCTTTCATACTGATAAATATTACTGGGTATTTTCCCTGTTCTGACATCAGTGGAGAGTTAGATATATATAGCCCATCAAAGAGTTTCCTATTCTCCTCTCCATTCTTTATATCAAAGAAATATCTTAGTGTTGACATACTCAAAGTCTTTCCAAATCTTCTTGGACGACAAAAAAGCTTTACCTCTGTCTTATCTATTAGTAAATCTTCTATTAATTTAGTTTTATCTATATAGTAACAGTCTGTTTCCCTTATTTTCTTAAAATCTTCTACTCCTATTGGTAATCCCTTTAACATATCCACACCTCTCTTTTTCCCTTATCTCTCATATATTATACCATAATATATGTAAAAAAAATAGAGAGCCTAAACTCTCTAATTCTCACTCTTTACTCTGGATAGATATAGTCCTAAAGAGAATACCAACATATTGGATTTCCATATCTCTCTCCATACATTCTCAGTAAGTCCACCTACTAAAAAGGCTACAAGCATACCCATTGTACCTACTACAAGATAGAAATTCAAATCTCTTTCTCTAGCTATACAGTATCTAAATTGTCTGTATAGGATAAATAGAAACATCCCTATAAAAGGAAAAGCTAGTATTCCTTCCTCAGCTAGAGTTGTGAAATACATACTGTGAAGATTACCAGAGCCAGCTATCTCTTTAAGATGAGCCTTTGCCCATTTATGCTTCATCTCATCATATTTATTATTCTTCTCCATATACTCTAAAGCATACTTACCAGCATTATCTCTTCCTACTCCAAAGGGAAGGTTATTTTTAAACATATCTATTGAGCTTTCCCATAGAAGAAGCCTTACCTTTGGAGACGTTGCTTCTGTATTAGTTATACTCTCTATTCTCTTGATATATTTATTATTTTCTAAAGCCTTACTATTTATAGCTCCATATCCAGATAAACATAATAGAATAGTTACTATAACAAATAACTTTTTATTTCTAAATAGAAAGAAAAGTACAACAAATAGAGCTGCTCCAAAACCTAACCATGCTCCCCTTCCCTGTGTCATCACTAAAGCTGCTACTGCTAAAATAAGGGTAAATATAAATAGTAAGATAAATATATATTTTCTCTCTTTGATATAGTAGGCAATAGCTATTAAAATTAGCACACTCCCCATAGCTAATATATGTGCTTCATCTAAGGTATTACTTGAGAAACTGAGAAATCTTACATTAAAATTCCATTTAATTTTTTTGTAATATAGAATACCATTAATAAAAGATATTATTATACTGAGGGAAAAAAGTGATAAGACTATTTTTACAACTCTATCCTTCCAAAGAAAGTAAGGTATAAAAAAGAGTCCAATATACCTATATGATTTTTCTAAAGCTCTTTGAAAAGAGTAACTTCCCCCTGCTGAGAAAAGACTAAATATTGGTAGTAGAATAAGGATGACCAATATATATTTTTCCTCTGTTGTCAATTTAATTTTTCTCCTATCCCAAAGGTAGAGTAAAAAGGCTAGTATTAAAAATCCTAAACCTATACTTACACCTGACTTGGATATAAAAAGAGAGAGGGTATAGATATATACACCTAACTCTCCTATTTTGTTGTATATGTTTTGGCTGATTTTAAACATAAGTTGCTCCTAGATATTTTTAAGATATTCTAATAATTCCTCTCTTGTCTCTTCATTTCTTAGTCCAAACTCTATATTTGCTTTAAGTAATCCAAACTTATTACCTATATCATATCTTTTTCCATCAAAGTTATAAGCTAATACCTTCTCTCCATCTTTCATCATAGCTACTATGGCATCTGTAAGCTGTATCTCTCCACCTTTTCCTGGTTCTATTTTTTCTAAGTATTCAAATATCTTTGGAGTAAGTAGATATCTTCCAAGACAGGCAAGTCTTGATGGAGCTTCCTCTATACTAGGTTTCTCTATAAAATCTACCATCTCTACAGTTTTTTCATCTAATGATTTAGATGGTTTTACTATTCCATACTTAGATACATCAGATTCCTTTACCTCTTGACAACCTACTATACTAGATTGATATTTAGAATAATTATCTATTAATTGCTTAGCTACTGGTATATCATTGTATACTATATCATCTCCTAAAGCTATTACAAATGGCTCATCTCCTACAAAAGATTTAGCTTTTAATATAGCATGTCCTAACCCCTTTGGATGATTCTGTCTAACATAACAGATATTAGCCATAGATGATATACTTTCTACCTTTCCTAGTAACTTATCTTTTCCATCTTTTTTAAGAGTATCTTCTAATTCATAAGAGTAATCAAAATGGTCTTCAATACTATTTTTATTTCTACCAGTAACTATGATTATATCCTTTATTCCAGATTCTACAAGCTCTTCTATGATATATTGAAGTGATGGCTTATCTACTATTACTAACATCTCTTTAGGTTGTGCCTTAGTTGCTGGTAATACTCTAGTCCCAAGTCCTGCTGCTGGTATCACTGCTTTGGTTACTTTCATAAATTATCCTTTTCCTTTTATATTTTCAAATTTTTCTTTATAAAATATCCACCTAAAATACTTGAAAATATAAATATACTAATAGTTGCAATTGCTGCACCAATACTTCCATATTTTTTTATTAAGAGAATATCTAATACTATATTTAATATTCCACCAAACAAAGTAGTATAAAAGTTACACTTCAGTTTCCCCATTGCTGCTAACATATTCCCGAAAGGTATTCTAAAAGTTCCAGCAATAAAATATCCTAGTGATAAAATTATAAATATATTTCTTGAATCTAAATAATTTCTTCCAAAAATTATTATTATAATCAATTTAGAAAATAATATTAGACCTATTGAAATTATTAAGTTTATTCCACCTAAATATATTAATAAGTATTTTAAATATTTTCTTAAAATAACTTTATTTTCTATATTTTTAGCAATATAAGGATATAAATATGTCATTACTGAAAGTGGTATAAAATTTAGTGCAAATGGGATTAAAGTCGCTGTTTTATATGAAGCTATAATATTTTTATCAGCTATTATAATCCCTATTAAAAATATATCTATAATATATAATAATTGCGATATTCCATTATTAAATACTGCTACTATTGAAAATTTAATCATTTCTTTTTTCAACTCTTGACTAATGTTTAAAATATTCTTTAAATAAATAATTTTTAAATATTTCCAACAATTGAATATAGAGATTAAATTTCCTATATATTTTCCTACAATCAATCCCATAATTCCATAAATATAACCACCTAATAACATTCCAATTAGATTAAAAAACGTGTTTAAATTAGATACTTTTGCCATTTCTTTATTTTTTAAATTTACTCTTAAATATATTTGAATCATTTCAATAACTAAAACTATTATTGGAAAAAATAACATCATTCTAAATATTATTCTAGCCTCTTCTACTTTAAACTTTCCAAATATAGAGTAAGCAATTATCAAAAAAGAAATTAAAAGATTTATTCCTACTCCATATTTTAGGGAATAATTTGCTATTGAATTTTTTAATTCTTCATTTTCACTATTTCTACTACCATATTGAAGAAAACCACTGTTTATTCCCAATCCATTTATTAATAGAAAAAATGCCAATAAATTCTGAGCATATGTAAAAATTCCAAATTCTTCCTTTGATAAAACTCTTACAATAAAAATTCCGCTACAAAATTGCATTATTTTATTTAATATACTTGATCCTATTATGTGAAAAAAGCCTTTTGAATATAATTGTTTTATTTGTATAAATTTTATTTTTATATTATTTTTCATAAAAAATCCTTTTTTAGTATTTTAGTTATGATATATTTTAATCCTTTATTTTTTAAAATATAAAGGATTCTAATAAAAAAATCAATTTTATATTTTTTATTAAAGGGAATTATTAGTAATTCTTTCTTTGTTCTTCTTATGATTTCTATTTGATTTGTTTTATTATCAATACCATCATAAATTGGTAAATTCCATAACAAAGATATCAAATACTCACTATTAATAGGTGAAAAAAAATCAATATTATTTAAGTCATCTGCTTGACTATTACAAGAACTCCAACCTCCCAATCTTTGCTCTAAATAATATCTCATTCCAAAATCCAAATTTATAAAATTATCTTCTACGTTTTTCTGCCAAATATTCAAAGAACTTATTTTTAAATTCTCTAGCTTATTTTTTATAAATTTCTCCATTGCTTCTACTAAATCATCTTCTTTTATTGTAACTTCCCAAATATTTCCTCTTAAAATAAGTGGTTTGTTATATTTTTTTAATTTTTTATAAATATCTACAGAATAATAATATCTATCTTCTTCTATTGAAGTAAAATAACATTGTTCATCATACTCGTTTTCTCTTTTCTTAATTTCTATTTTATTAGATATATTTTTTTGTAAATAAATATGTTTAAATTTATATAGTTTTGATAATTTTTTTCCAACTCTTCTATCTGATATTGATAATCCTTTAGAATGATATGCAACATAAGAAATAAAATTTATATTTTCTTTTAATAAAAAGGAAAGTATTGTTCTTGAATCTACTCCTCCAGTTAGTGGTAAAAATAACTGCCCCTGCCACTCTTTTGCTATATTCTTTAATAGATTACTAAAATTTTGAATAAATATTTTATAAGTTTCTTCTATTGATAAATACGAAAAATCTAACTTATAACTTCTATGTTCTATCTTTATTTTATTATCTCTATAATCTAAAATTTCTGAACATAAAAGTTTTTTTATTCCCTTTATAATTGTAAGAGGAGGAGGAAAATATCTCAAAGAAGATTTTTCTAATGTAATATGTTTCTTTGTTTCTAGTTGAAAAATTTCTTGAATTAATGCCAAACTACTTGAAATTACTAAAGAGCTCTCTACTTCTCCATAATATACTCCTAAACTTCCTGAGAAATCCATATAAAGTTTACTATCAATTATCAATATATATCTTCCAGATAAAGTTGCCAAGCATTTTCTTATTTCGTCTGCACTTTCTATTTTTTTTATTTCTTCTATTGCATTTTTCTTATCTTCTAAAACTTGAAATGCAATTCCTATTAAATAAGCTTTCCCTAATTTAGTATCTATAATTTTTAAATTTAAGTTCTTTTGATATGATAAATATAACTCTTCGTTTATTTTTAAACAAAAAAAATCTTCTCTAGTGTATTTCTTATTTAAAATTATAAATTGCCTATTATGAATCAACTTTTCCCTCCAATTCATTTGCCAATTTTAAACCATCTATTAAACAATCTTCCATTGAGCAATATTTCCAGTCACCATATCTTCCTATTGTATAAACATTTTTTCTTTTTAACTCTTGTTTTAACTTATATTTAAAATCCAAAATTTTTGAATTAATATGAACATAAGCAGGGTCCATTACTATGTACATATACTCTTCTAATTTATAACTTAAATCTATTATTTTTAACTTTTTTAAATTTTCTAATGTTTTTGCTAATTCTATTTGTATTTTTTCTTCAGTTAATACTTCTTTATAATTATATCCAATTTCAATATACATACTTAATTTTTTTTCATTCAATATATTATTATAAAACCCTATTCTATAAAAATTTACTTCTTTTTCCGGAATATATCCCCAATGAATTTTATCTGTTATTTCTTTATTAAATCCTAAATTAAAAACTAAAACTTTATTATATGTAAAAATTGTTTTATTTTGTAGATATAAATTTTTATCCTCTAATTCTAAAAATTTGTTCAATGGAATGGTATTTATTAAATATTCATATTTGATAGAATAGTTATTTGTTACAACTATTTTTCTTTTACTATCTATTTTTATAACTTCTTCTGATGTTCTTATATTACTCTTTATCTTCTGCTCCAACATATCAATAAAAAACTGAGCTCCTCTTTTAGGATAAATGAAAGTATCATTATAAGAATCATTATTTTTTTCTTTCATATTTTTTATAATTTCTTCTTTTGAAGCATATGGAAAAAACCGTCCCATAGCATCAACATCCAAAAATTTTAAATCACAAGCATATAATTTTTCATTATATGGTTTTAAAAATTTATCAGTTATACTTTTTCCAAATTTTCCATATAACATCTCAATAAAACTTTCATACTTTTCTTTTTCTTTTTTTTCAAATAAATCATATAAACAATCTATAAATTCTTCTTTATCTAATTGATGTATATTTTTTTGAAAAGGATAATCTATTTTTTTTTCCTTATAAAATATCTTTGTATTTTTAATTGCTGAAACTAAATCTGTATCTTTAACTTTATTTTTAAAATATTCTTTTATTTCTTTAGTTTTAAAATGGAAAAAATGTCCAGCATAATCCCATATATATTCTTTTTTATATATAGTTTTACAATACCCTCCTACATTTTTTTCTTTTTCTATAATTAAGAAATCTTTATTTTTTAAAAAATTAGCAAACCCCAGTCCTGTAATTCCTCCACCTAAAATTAAATATTTTACTTTAGTTTCTTTCATATTTTTTCTCCTATTAATTCTTTAAAATATTTTTTTAAATTATTTATATATTTTTCCCTACTAAAGTTTTCTTTTATATATTTAGCACCTTCTTTATTTGGTTTAGGCTTAACTTCTATTATTTTTTGAAAAATTTGTTTTAAATTATCATAATTATTACTTTTATATGTATAAGGAAAATCATAAGAATAAATTACCTCTTTTCCTTTTGCTAATGCTTCCATTAACATTAAAGATAATCCATCATGTTCTACTAATCTTATCAAAATAGAAATATTTTTATATATTTCTTCCATTTTTTCTAATGAAACTTTACCAAAATTTATTATATTATTATAACTTTTAAATCTTTTATCATTTTCATTTGCAACAATATAAAATTCAATATTTGGAAAATCTACAGCTAATTTTTCTATATACTTTCCTCCATAAAATTCAATATTATTTGTTGGTAAATACACTAAAACTCTATGTTTTGGAGGTACTTCTTCTATTTCATAATTTATATCATCTAAGATTATATGCTCTTCTATAGATAAAATACCAACACTTTCTAACTCTTGTTTTAATAAAAGACTTCCTGATAAATTTAAATTTATGAATTTTTGAAGAAATCTTGTTCTTCTAGGTTTTTTCATTGCTATTAATACATCTGTTCCAATCCAATGACATATTACCTTTTTTCTAAAAATCTTTATTAATAAAAGATACATCAAGTTTTTTCTATTAAATAACCCTATAAAACTTCCATATATCACTTCAGACTTTAAAATATTTTCAATATCTTTTATTAATTTTTTAACTCTATTTTTCTCATTACTTTCTAAATAGCTTTCTACTTCATTTCTCATAATTTTTTCTAATCTATGAATTTGATTTGTTCCTATAAAAAATATTTTCATCTTAATTCCCTCTAATTTAATAACCCTAAACAATCATATATTTTTTTACTTCTTAATACTTCTATTCTCTCTTTAAATTCTTTGTGTCCTTGAGCTAATACTAAATAATCAGATTTTTCTAATATCTCATCAAAAGAATACAATCCAAATCCATTTACTTCTTGAGTATTAACATTTGGTTCACAAGCTACTACCTTATATCCTTTATCTCTTAGTATCTCTGCTATTTCCATCGCTGGTGATTCTCTCAAGTCATCTATATCTGGCTTATAAGCTAATCCTAGTACTCCTACTGTTAACGCTTTATTTCCTTTTAAGATTTCATCTACTTTATTTACTATAAATCTTGGTTTAAAATCATTTATTAATCTTGCTTCTCTTATTACATTTGCTTCTTTTGGAAATTTCTCTACTATAAACCATGGATCTACTGCTAAACAATGTCCTCCTACTCCTGCTCCTGGTGTTAATATATTCACTCTTGGATGTTTATTCGCTAATTTTATTAGCTCAAATACATCTATTCCTAACTTGTCACATATTACTGAAAGTTCATTTGCAAAAGCTATATTTACATCTCTAAATGTATTTTCTACTAATTTACACATCTCTGCTGTTATATCATCAGTTATATAACAAGTTCCCTCTTTTACCATTGCATCATAGATTACCTTTGTATATTCTCCAGCTTCTCTTCTCTCTGCTCCAATGATTCTATCATTATGTTCTAACTCATAAAGTATTCTTCCTGGTAATACTCTCTCTGGACAATGTACACTCATAAATTTATCTCTCGATATCCCAGATTCTCTTTCTAATATATCTGTCATTAATTTTGTTGTCATTGGTGGTACTGTTGATTCTAATATTACTAAATTATTTTCCTCTAATACTGTTGCTACTTCTTTAGATGCACTTTCTACATAAGACAAATCTGCTATTTTTTCTTCATGATTCTTTTTAAATGGTGTAGGTACTGATATTATAAATACATCTGATTTTTCTAATTTATCTGTTGGAATTAATCTTCCACTTTTTAATGCTTCCTCAAAAGCTTCTTGAAGTGATGGTTCTACTATATGGATATGTCCAGCTTTTAAAGTTTCAATTACTTTCCTATTTACATCAAATCCTTTTACTGTAAATCCCGCTTTAGCAAAAGCTATTGCTGTTGGTAATCCAATATACCCCATTCCAAGTATTGTAATTATTAAATCTTTTTTTATTGCTCTTTTTAGTAATTCTTCCATAATCTTAATTTCTCCTTAATTCTTCTATTGTTTTCCCTGTTCTTTCTGACCATTTTATAAAATTGTATTTATTCCTGTAATTATAACTAGGTTTTTCCTTTCCTATATATTTTAAATAACTAGTATATGGAATATACTTATATGTATTATTTGTTATTTTATAAATATTTAAAATACTATATATTCCAAATAATGAAATTACTATAATCTTCACATTTAACTTTAATTTCTCAACAACTAATTCTATCCCCATAATATAAAATATTTGTAAATATAATGCTAATCTAAATAAAATTGGAAAAGTTATTGCTATCCTATATAATAAAAAATACATTAATGTAAGTATTAAATTTTCTCTATAAATTTTATTTTTTAACCTTAATATCACTAAACTAATTACTATTACTAGTTTTTCTATATTACCTATACTCATAATTTTTCCTTCGGCTAATTCTGTCCCTATAAACTTTAATAATCTTTTTTCAAAAAAAGGTAAATATCTCAAAACTTTTAATAATATATTTTGATTTAAAAATAATATATATAGTAACATCAATACAATTATTATATTTAACCTTGATAATTTTTTAACTTTGAATATCAATGGAATAATTATAAAAAATATAGCTGTACTATGAAAGGTTGTTGCTAAAATTACATAAGAAAAAAAACTTTTTTTCTTCCTTTTTTTTAAATATTCAATCCCCAGTAAAACTAATCCTATTGCTATTAAATTTCTTAAAGGACAATCAACGAATAAAAATAAAGCCATTTGATAATAAAATATATTTAATACTAAATAAAAATTAGAACTTTTTATTAATATTTTGTAAAAAATATAGTATATTATAAATTTAGTAACTATAAAAAATTCAAAAAAAGTAAATCCTAGTGTTTTAAAAATACACATATAAATATAAAAACCTTTTTCAGCATAAAAACTACTAATATCTTCAAAAGTTGCTAATTTATACATTACCTCATACTGTCTCCAATCACTTCCATTAAAATATGAGGTACATAAAAAAATCCCTAATAACAAATATATACTTTTCTTTAGTATCTCATTTTTAGGATTTATTATTGCTAATCCTGTTAATATTAACGAAATAAAAATATAAATAAACATTTTATCCTCTCATTTTAATTAAATACTCTCTTATTCTTTGAGATGCCTTTCCATCTCCATATGGATTATTCGCTTTTGACATTTGTTGATATAGTCCGCCTTCTAACAACTCCATATATTTAAATACTTCACTATATTCAGTTCCAACTAATTTTGCTGTTCCAGCTTCTATAGCCTCTGGTCTTTCTGTTGTATCTCTTAATACCAATGTTGGTTTTCCTAAACTTGGTGCTTCTTCTTGTACTCCACCAGAGTCTGTCATTATATAATGAGCTCCATCCATCACAGCTATAAATTCTAAATATTCTAGTGGTTCTATTAATATTTTCCTTTCAAAACTATCTAATACTTTATGAGCTACTTCTCTTACTAATGGATTTAAATGCATAGGAAATACTAAGTATAAATCCTTGTTTCTTTCTAAATAATCTCTAACTGCTCTTAAAGTTTCTTTCATTGGTTTTCCCCAATTTTCTCTTCTATGCATAGTCAAAAGAATATATTTCTTATTTTCTATTCCATATTTTTTCTTAATTTCTTCTAAATCTTTTTGCTTATTTTGTTTTACCCAATATAAAGCATCTATTACAGTATTTCCTACTTTCAATATTTTTTCTTTTGGATATCCCTCTTTTAATAAATTTTCTACATTTACATCTGTTGGAGCAAAATGTATATCTGTAATCGTTCCTACTAGTTTTCTGTTTGCTTCTTCTGGAAATGGTGAATAAATATTTCCAGTTCTTAATCCTGCTTCTATATGTCCTACTGGTATTTGATTATAGAAAGCTGACAATGCTCCTGTTAAAACAGAAGTAGTATCTCCTTGAACTAATATATAATCAAATTTTTCTTTTTTCATTATCTCATCTAACTTAAGCATTAATCTTCCAGTTAATTCTGATAATCCTTGTCCTTGTTTCATTATCCCTAAATCATAATCTGGCTTTATCTCAAATAAATTCAGCACTTGATAAAGCATCTCTTTATGTTGGCCTGTAACAACAGCTTTTACATTTATACCATTATTTTTTAATTCATGATACACAGGAGCTATTTTTATTGCTTCTGGTCTTGTTCCAAATACTATTCCTACTTTCATGACTAATCCTCTTAATTCTCTGAATATATTTTTATAAATTTTTCTTCTTGATTTTCCCAATAATAATCAGTTTCTATTACTTTTTCTTCTTTTAATAAAATTTCTATTCCTCTTTTTATTTCATCAGTATTAATTTCTTTTACATTATATACATTAGGAATTCCTTTTGTTACATCTAATATCCCTGGATAATCATTGGTAATTATTTTTAATCCTGAGTTTAAACATTCATACAGTTTATTACTTGCACAATAATAATTATTTAAGTTTGTATTTTGATAAAATATAAATGAAATATCAGCACTTATAGTAGCTAACATAACCTCTTTTTGAGGAATTGCTTCCTTAATAAAAACTCTATTATCTAATTTATTCTCTTTAATATATTCTCTTAATTTTTTTAAATAAGCTTTATCACTAGATTTTCCTATACAAAAAAATGTTAAATTTTCAAATTCTTTTATCCCCTTTATCATTTCTAAAATATTTCTTTTTGGCATTACCATTCCTATATATAAAGCTATCTTTTTATTTTTATCTTGATAATCAAATTTCTTTTGAAAATAATTTTCTTCACCTTTAAAACTATTCTTAATATTTAATGGAAAATTTTCTATTAAAGTAATATTCTTTATATTTATATTATGTTTTTGGGAAAAATACTTTTTCCTATTATATTCAGGTTGAATAATCTTATAAACATATTTAATATTAATTTTTTCTATAAAATTCCAAATTGCTCTTTTTATTTTACTTTCTTGGGATTCTGGAAATAACTCATGAGCATCATAAATTATTTTCCCAAATTTTGATAACTTTTTAGCCATAATTAAAGTATTTAAATCATTACAATGAATATATTGAACTTTTATATTTTTTAATTCTTTTAATACCTCTTTTTGAAATTTTCTTAAATTAAGAAAAGTATATAATGCTCCTCTTTTCTCTACTTTATTTTTTATAACTTTTATTTCAAAATTATAATTTTCTTTAAAATCATCTTCATCAAAGTCAGAGCAGAATAAAATTACTTCTTTTCTATTTTTCTTTAAACTTGCTATCTCTTTTTGAACTCTACCATCATATCTTATATTTCCATATAAAATTACTGCTATTTTATCCATATTGAATTTACTCCTGTCCTACTGGATAATATTTAAATAATTCTCTCACTTTTATATCTTTTACATATACATTTCTTAAATCAAAATAATAATTATCTCTTACTCTTTCTCTTACTTTTTCTAGATTCATTCCTCTAAATTGATGCCATTCTGTCATTAATACTACTGCATCTGCTTCATTTACTGCTGAATACTCATCTGCACAATATGTTATAGAATTTTCATAATCCTCTAATCTCCATCTTGCTTCTCTCATTCCTTCTGGACAATATGCTTGTATCTTTGCTCCAGCTTCTACTAGTCCTCTTATAATATCTATACTTGGTGCATCTCTCATATCATCTGTATCTGGTTTAAATGATAACCCTAATACTGCTATATGCTTTCCTTCTACTCCATCCATCTTTGATACTATTTTTTCTACCATTTTTCTCTTTTGTTTCTCATTAGCATCAATAGCTGCCTTTATTACATACATCTCTTCTCCATGTTTCTTAGCTATATCTACTATTGCCTTTGTATCTTTTGGGAAACACGATCCTCCATATCCTGGCCCACAATGTAAAAACTTAGGAGATATTCTTCCATCTTTTCCCATTGCTTTTGCTATCTCTTGTGTGTTTGCTCCTACTTTTTCTGCCAATAATGATATTTCATTAATAAATGATATTTTTACTGCTAAGAAAGCATTTGAAGCATATTTTATCATCTCTGCTGTCTCTATATTAGTAAATACAAATGGAGTTTCATTAATAAAAAGTACATCATATACTTTCTTCATTATCTCTTTTGCTCTATCACTCTCTGTTCCTATTACTACTCTATCTGGTTTTAAGCAATCTCCTACTGCTTTTCCTTCTCTTAAGAACTCTGGATTTGACACTATATCAAACTCATAACTTAAATTTCTGTTATCTAACTCTTTTTGAATTGTCTCTCTTACTAATTTTCCTGTTCCTACTGGTACTGTAGATTTATCAACTACTACTTTGTACCCATTCATATACTGTCCTATACTCTTTGCTACCTCTAATACAAAGTGTAAATCCGCTGAACCATCTAATGCTGGTGGTGTTCCTACTGCTATAAAAATTACCTCTGAATTTTCTGTTGAATATTTCATATCAGTAGTAAACTCTATTCTTCCAGCTTTCATATTTTTTTCTAGTAACTCTTTTAATCCTGGTTCATATATTGGAATTATTCCTTTTTTTAAGCTTTCTATTTTTTCTTCTGATACATCCATACATATTACATTTAGCCCAAATTCTGCCATAATAACTCCTTGAACTAAACCTACATATCCTGTTCCTACTACTCCTATTTTCATCTTTTTAACTCCTCTATTTCGTCTAATACTTTTTTCATTTGAATATCCCAAGAAAATCTCTTTGAGTATTCTCTTATTTCTTTTGAAGATACTTTTAAATTTTTATACCACCTTATCACTTTTGCTATATCAATCAAACTTTCATCATGTGAAACTTTATAAACAAATTCCTTTCCTTCAAAGTCTAAATCTATTTCCGAATATATCATTGGCAATCCTTTAGCACAATATTCCCTATTTTTTAATGACTTCATTATATTTATTCCAGTTCTGAATCTTCCTAAACTTCCTATTGCTATATCTGATTTATTATATATTTCATTCAACTCTTTTCCTGATTTAAAACCATAAAATATAACTATATCTTGCAATTCATTATTACTTTCTACTATTTTTTTTAATTTTAAAGTCTCATTTCCTTCACCAATTATATAAAATCTTATTCTTTCTTTAACACTATTTTTTTGATATTGAATTAATGAATATAGAAATCTATCTATTCCATGCCAGAATGAACAATTGGATACACTTATAAAAGTTATAAAATTATCATCTAACTTTTTTTTATTAAAAAAAAAGTTATCTTCTCCTATTCCATTTGATATATTTAGACATTTTATTCCATAAATATATTTATCATTTGAAAAAGTAATCACTCTATCTACATAAAATTTTAATTCTTTTTGATATTTTCTATCTATAAAATTTAAAACTTTACTCAATATAGAAGTATTTTCATATTCATATGGAAAAGTAGGAATTTCTAAAAAGATTATTATATTTAATTGTTTTAAAAATTTTAAATAACTTATAAAAAACGGAGTAATTCCAAAAAATCTAATATATATATACTCAATATCTTTATAATATTTTTCCTTACTTATCCCTCTTAAAAACTTAAATATACTTAATTTACAATATATTTTATTTAAAATACTATCATTTTTATAATATCGTCCTATTTTCTGGTTTTGAAAATAAAAAAATTCATCAATCACTTGAAAAACTTTTAAATTTTTTGAAATTTTATTTAAAGCAACTATCTGACTTTTAATTTTTCTAGTTACTCCAATTTCATTTGAACTTACAAAACTTAAAAAAATTCCATTCATTTTTTATTTTTCTCCTATAAATTTTTTTTTGAATATAACTTCTCAAAATATTTGGAAATATTCTATAGCTACAATATATAAAAATATTTCTAAAAAAGGTTATATTCCCTATATAATTTTTTTTTAATAAATACTTTTGAAATTTTATATCACTTTTTAATAACTTTAATCCTCCTCTTCTTTTTGAAGTTCCTTCTGTTATTCTAAATTCTAGTAAACTTTCTTGAAGGTTATACATATTAGCGCCACTTATTGCTAACCTTATCCATAAATAATAATCTTCCAAAGCAAATTCTTGCGAATAGCTTCCTACCTCAATTATTTTAGTTTTTCTATACATTACTGTTGGATGATTAAAAGCACATATTGACTTTAATTTTTGATATATTTCTTCATTTGTTTCTGGTACTTTTCTTATACTTCTTATTTTTATTTCGCCATCTTTTTCTATAAATTCATCTATCCAACTTCCTAATATATCTAAATCAGGATTTTCTTTAAATATGTCTATTTGTTTTTTAAATCTTTCTGGTTTAGATATATCATCTCCATCCATTCTAGCTACTAACTCATATGTACAATTTTTTAAACCTATATTCAATGCCTTTCCTAAACCATAATTTTTTTCTAAAGCAACTATTTTAAATAAATTAGGATATCTCTTCTGATACTTTTCTATCACTTCATCTAGTTCTTTGGTTAAAGGTCCATCTTTTACTAATACTATCTCATTAGGTTTTAATACTTGGTCATCCGTTATACTTTGAAGTGCTCTATCTAAATATCTTGGAATCTCTTTATAATAAACAGATATCAATACTGAAAATCTAAAATCCATCTACATTCCCTTCCCAAATAATACTATCTTACTTGTTTTAAATAATATAA